>PPYF01267278.1_pt1 | contig 35861 bp, 33 predicted proteins | sample 1559871 | NCBI WGS metagenome assembly PPYF01 (sample SAMN08240021, study PRJNA423297) | Human gut metagenome, whole genome shotgun sequencing project.
TAAAGAAGTTATCCTATTATCTCGACAACTGGGACAGCATAGATTTTGACGACAAAAGAAAAGCCGCTGATGGCTTGATCTCTACAATCAAGGCCACCAGCGACCGTGTTCAGATAGAGTGGAAAATCTGATATTTCCGCTCTATCGCCCCTCATTTCTATTTTATCTCGTTTGTACCCCTTGTACACCGATGTTTTTAAAATAGATAATCTTTTTTTCTGCTATCCCGATATTATTTACGATAATGCTAGTTGAATTATTTACCGCAGCAGTCAGATTATTTACTGCAATAGCAGCATAATCACCTGCTACAGATGTTCCTTGGGTTGTGAAATTTTTTACAGAACTCTGCTGCGCTACAATTTTCTGTTCAAGTTCTGGGGCAAGTTCTGTGAATATAAATTTTTTCCCTTTTTCTATATATCCACGACCCATTTTGTATCCTATTGCCCATGCTTGATCCTGAATATGTTTACTATCCTCAGTTTGCGGATAGCCACCATATTCATATTGAAGCCACATTATTGCATCTGTGTCGTTCATAAGTCTTGCAATTTTCAAGCATTGAAGCAGCGCTGATGTCGTTGTTATTGTCCCATCTTCAATACCGTCTAGAACCTGTTCACAAGATTCCTGTGCCTTTTCTATTTTAGTCATTTTCGTGTTTTCTCCACATATATCCTTATTTATTTTGGCCGTGCTGCAAATAGAATATTTCTTTCTGCGTTTCAATCTCTGCGCGCAGTTCTTCTTCCGTGGGCAAGTACAGCTTGTATTTACTGGCGAAAAGCTGCTCGTTTCCGTGGAGGACGGAGTATTTGGCAATATCCTCGTCCGTATCGGAGCAAAGGACGATGCCGATGGTCGGGTTATCACCCTCGCCGCGCTTCAGTTCGTCATACATACGAATATACATATCCATCTGACCTACGTCCTGATGGGTAATTTTGCTGGTTTTCAGATCCACCAGCACAAAGCACTTAAGGATATAGTTGTAGAACACAAGGTCGATATAGTAGTCCTCTTTTTCTGTGTGGATATGCTGCTGGCGGGCTACAAAGGCATAGCCCTTGCCCAATTCCATGAGGAATTTCTGAATGTTCGTGATGATGCAGCTCTCCAGCTTGCTTTCGGTAAAATCTGTGCTGCCGGAAAGTCCCAAAAATTCCGTAATCATTGGGTTCTTGATGAATTCCAGCTTGTCCGCTTGATAACCGGCTGTCAGCTTTTCCATTTCCTGCTTGACCTGCTCTTGGTTCTGGGATTTCAGCAAACGGTAGTAGTATTGGGAGGAAATATTGCGTTGCAACGTGCGGACGCTCCATGTTTGATTGGCCGCTTCTTTCGTGTACCAATCGCGGGCTGTTTTGTCCTCAACCTGTAATAATACACGATAGTGCGTCCAAGATAGTAGCTCACCAGATTGTGGACTCACTGAGTCCACAATCTCAGGGTACAATTTATAGAAACGAAAATACTTATACAGACTGCTGTAATCAAATCCTTTACCATACTCAGAAGTCAATTCCTTTGCCAGTTTTCTGATAACCGCCGTACCGTATTCAGAGCGCCCCTCGCCCTTTAATTCTTCCTGTGCGATACGATACCCCAACAGCCAGTTGCGCTGCACCAACGCCAGATTTACGGCCCTGTATGCAGCCTTTTGGGATACCTCAACAATCTGCTTTGCATCATTGAGCAAATCATTTGTAGGGGTGTATCCGTCCAGCAAATTCAGTTCTTGTTTCATAGCATCCTCCACATAAGAACGTCTGATTTTATAATACCTTATTCAAATCCAAACTGCAACAAAATTATTCGTAGACGAATTCAGCGGTTACAATTTCTTCGGCGCGGCTGCGGATATTGTTCATACGGCACACCCATTCAAGTTGATCCTGCCGTTTCAGTTCTTCGGTGATGCCCTCGGTTTGACGCATCTGTTCCTCGGTCAAAATCAGGGTATCGCGCACCTAACGATCAAATTCTGCCAAGTAGCTGTGCGGCTTATTTTCTTTCAGTAGACCTTGGTACAGCTGCGAGCGGTGCTGGGTGCTGTTTGATAAATGCAAGGCGGATATTTGCCCAGCGGCCCAAATCGTTATGTGTTATGTTGTACTCCTTATCTTTCATCGCGTTCTTATTCACGAGATTGTTCTTTTACAGGGTCGATACCGTGCCACCGCAAAAGGTTGGTCAAGCCTTTTTGCTCACGCTTTAGCATAAGATTTCAGAAGGACTGCTGCCAACAAATCAACAGGAAAAACATCTGAAGATTCCCCTATTGCACAGCTCCTAAAAGGCATTTTCTCTACTAACCACTAACTGACGGGAGTCAAAGCGGAGTCAGCAAAAGAAAGAGCCTGTATATTGAACGACAGAACGTTTAATATACAGGCTCTATTTAGCTTTCGCGATTATTCAAACTCGGTAAGTTTCGCTTTTTACTAAGCAAGTTTGCTTACTTATTTTACTTGTCAATGTGCTTCTTTCTATCAAATCCATGACACATATGACATTCCAGAATTTTTTAGTATCAAAATGGTATCACCTTTTTACAAACAATTCAAAATCATTGGTCTTCTTTTACTATTGCGAAAGGTCGTCTACTCTTATCCTTTCCGTTAAATGTTGTTAGCTACAGTCAGCCTCTGTATGAGAAAATATATACACACATTATAACCATTTTATGTAATACCAACTTACTTATTTCTGCTTCCATTAGGAATATTCCTCAGAAATATCATTTTTCTTATCTGCTATTTACATTTTTGGGAGATATGTCAGATTTTCTCAGCCTTTCTGGAAGTATTTGATTTAGTTCCTGCCTGGAGAAGAATTGTGATTCATTTTCTTTCAAAGCCTTTTGAGCCAAAGTGTAACTTTTATTATCGGTTAGCGGAGCAGAATCATATACATTAGCCACAAGTTTTTGAAGATTATCCCGCCTACTCACCACTTCTTCCCTTGAGAGCGTAGGAAAATCTGTAAGCAGTGACAAATATTGTTCTCTGAGTAACCACAACTTGTTTGAGGTCTCTAAGTGCAGTTTATATACAGTTGATAAATCTATATCTTTGAAATAAGCAGTTAGAACCAACAAAATTGTTGAGCAAATGCCACCTATCCAATTGAGCAAAAGTCGATTTGTAATCAACGTACCTATGAAGCCTCCTGTCGATACAGCCGAAAGTATCAACTGTGCCCATTTTAATGCCTGATATTTTTTGTGTAATCGTCCCGCATGGATTATTTGGGTTGTATATGTATATACAACTTTTCCATACGCTTCTTCTATTTGATTATACAGTGCGAGATCACTGTAAGGGAAATTTGTATCCATATATTTCTCTCCAATCTTTGTGCCACAAATAGCCATAATCATTACTATAATCCGCTATTGCATTCAAACAGCTGTTATAAGCTTCTTTGGCATCTGCCTTAAAACTATATTTCTTATACACAAGTTCATTACTTCCTGGCTTTAGCCAGTATTGTTGATCTGCATTATCAAGTAAGTATTTAAAGAAATCTCTGGACATCCAATCATAATAAACAAAAGATTTATCTGCATATTCATAATTTTGAATAAATCTATAAGAAATCGTATCAATGAGAATTCCCGACATCAAAACTGTATGTTGATAATTCCATGCTCTTACCATACGGCATAGCCGTTTCAAATTTTTATTGGTTATTATATTACGTCCGTTAAATGAATCCATTTCGGCTTTTGGGTTCATACTTTTCCATGTGCCACCATTATTCGTATCTGGATAGCAATATCCAGAATTATCAGAATACTTAAACGCCGGTACAATTTCAAACTTAATCCCATCCCGAAAATTTATATCTACAACCTGACCATCCGCGCTGATTGATGAAGTACTATATGTTTTTGCCAAGCTGCTTCTTACTGCTTGTAGAAGCGCAGATTGTCCATTTCCAAAATAGTTATTATACTTTGAATAGTAACTCCAAGGCAGTTCAATAACAATATCAACATCACTTGTATAAATGCAAGTTCCACGTCCATACGAACCCACATACAAGCTATGTACCACAGACGAATCTGTGTTCCAAAAGTCTTGATTTATTCGTTTTGTTATTAAATGATACCGTGCTCTTATACTAGAAACTGTGTTATCATTCAATCTCAGATTGTTACAAAAAGATGAAAAATCATTGCTTACAGAAATACTTCCCATTAGTGCTCCTTGCGCCTATAAAAGTTTATTCGTTAAAATCATTAACAATTGAGTTGCGATTGGTCGTTTTCAATCCGCACCGGTTACTTATTGTATGTAGACTTTTTGTATTCAATTCCATTATATTACTTGTATAGAAGGTGAAAGTTATGGATATTATCAAGGTATTTGGTAGCAATCTAAAAAAATACCGTATTGCTATCGGGTTATCTCAAGAAGCCTTTGCCGAAAAATGTGGTATGCACCGCACCTATATAAGTGCTATTGAATGTTATCGCCGTAGCATTTCGCTTGAAAACATTCAGCGTACAGCTGATGCTCTTGGAATCGAAACGTATAAACTATTTTTGGAGGAATAGTTATGGCTCGCAGAAAAGTATATAGCAACTTAACTAAGATTGGGCAATATCGCCCGAAACACATTGATGGACAAACACTTTATAAGGTATTCCAATGTCTCAATCCCGATTGTACGGAAATCATCACTATAAAAAAAGACGATATCGACGAGGACTATTCCATTATATGCCCAAAATGTGGATATGAGCATTATTCAGGTGGCGAGCAACATCTTTTTGATTTTTCCATGGATGTTAATGATGACAATGGGAATGCCACCTCTGTACAAGAAGGCGAGTTCATTGTATCGCATGATGAATATATAGAAAACGCTCCGCTTTATAAGTACTGCCTACTTTGCAACACTCTCAAACCTATTGAATGTTTTCATAAACACAAGGTTTTAAAGTCCGGACGGCAGGGCGAGTGTATAACATGTAAGACTAATTATAATGCCATCAAGAACGGAACGAGAACCGCTGATCAGCACTTTGAATCCTCTCAGAAAAGACGACTCTTAATTGATATTGCTGGTTCGAATCGTGTTAGTCGTAAAGCAATTGAACAAAAGTACGAACTCAAATGTTTTAATTGTGGTAGAGATTTAAGTGGTGTGACATCAAATAGAGAAAAACCGATAGATCATACATTACCTGTATACTACTTGTGGCCTGCAACAACCAACTCTGGAACGTTGCTCTGCCGTGTTTGCAACGGAAATAAAACTGGAAAATGGCCTTCTGAATTTTATAGTGACGTCAAGTTGCATGAATTAGCTATACATACAGGTTTTGACTATCGCTTATTGTCAGGTTCTCCGCAGTACAATCCTGCGGCGCTTCGAAGATTGCAGAATTCCAATGATGTTGATGCTTTGCTTATAAAAAATTCCGGTCATATGGATGAAGTATGCAAATTAAGAAATAGACTTCTTGCCGACACAGGCATTGACTTTTTTCAATATGCAACAGCTCTATCGGAAACCTGGATTTCTTATGCAAATTCCCTCATGAAATAAATTTTACAAATAAGGTAGGACTCATTAATCCCACCTTGTTTTTTTTTGTAGAAATAGATACTGATGCTCGACTGTCGCTCCCTTATCTTTAATACCATGCTTTTCAATAGAACTCACATCTTCTCCTGCAAGATATATAATTTCAAACCATGGTTCTGCACGCTTCGAAAGCTCAATACCCATATTTATAGATTTTGTCTTTCCAAGATGTAAAATAACTTTTCCATTATCATTTAGAACGTCATGGCACATTTCAAAAAAATCGTAGTAAAGATCAAAATTTTTTTCTTGAGCCCTATCCAAGAATTTATCATCAGCAGTCTTATAATCTTGTGGTTCCCACCCACAAAGCCAAAGGCGCATCCAGTTTTGCATGTAAAATCTTATCGAGTTCGCAAATGGTGGTGAACAGATTATAAAGTCAGCTTTAATATTTTTCGTCACTAATTTTTTATAGTCCCCATAAAGAGCATACCCCTTCGTTATATCCTCCTGATTAAGTTTTCTATAATTTGAATCAACTTTTTGAGTTACTTTTTCGATAACACTTTTGTACTCAAATTCACCAGTTGGTGCATACGGTGTCAATGGATGAGAACGCCTAGAAAGTGCATATGGTCTATTTCCGTGTAGTACATGCAGAAGTGCCGAAAAAGCCATTGCTTCTTCGGCAGAAATTGTAGAGAATCTATTAAGAAAAAATTCTCTTGCACACAAAATTTCTTTATATGTTTCACTCTCAAAATACTGTGGAAGTTTCCCATTGAATCCAAAGTTCTCATATTCCGTAGCAGAGTGGCTACTTTTATTTTTTTTTATGTATTCATCTAGCTGGCATATAATATCTTCAACTCCACTACGATTTGGTTTTTCAAGTTTAGCCTTTGTAACAACATATGCCAACTCGCTTAGATCATTTCCCACTCCTACTCTTCCTTGTAAGCATGCTTCAAAAGGAATAGTGCCCACTCCACACAAAGGGTCTAAGATCACATCCCCTTCTTTTGTAAATTCGGAAATGAGCCAGTGTGCAATTGAAGGCTTTAGTTTCCCATGATAAGAACAAAGCGAGTGCCATGGGTGCCCCCAATTTCTATTTTCGTATGGAGCTTGCTTGTATGGCAAGCAAGAGACAAATTTTTCTGCTCTTTTTCTGAATGTTATATCCATCATTTTTCCAATCTATATCTAAGCAACCTTTGAGTCAAGCGCATTCCATTCTTAGAACGCCTTGCACGTAATATGTCTTCATCGTATAGCGAAAAGCCATATTGGGCACAAATTGTCGATAAAATCGTGTGCGTTGGGATATGTATCCCAGCAAACTGAGAATCTCCAATATCCATTGTAAATAGTCCCCCATCTTTCATCGATGTACTCAATTTGTGGATAACCTTATCCATGTCCCTAAAATATCCTGCAACCATTTTAGGAATTCGCTCGTCATAAGAAACTGGCTCTAGTTGTTCTAAATATGGCTTCACTATCGGCAAAATTGTATCTAGTGTAGTCCGCTTAGACACATTGTTGATTCCTGCCATAATGCCTTTTGAGTGGAAATATGGCAATTCCCTCTCACTCGATATAAAATCATTCAATTTCAGTTCTAGTTTTGTGTTGCGAATATAGTTTGTTCCATTAAGATATGGAGGTGATGTAATAACACAATCAAATTCATTAACAAAATTATTATCACGCGCATCATCACTAACTTTTATTGTACCACATTGGATTATTGCTTTATAATTTTGAATGTCAAAAATCATTTCGCTTAACTTATCAGTAAAACATTTCGTTACGCTTTCTTCCTTATATTCCTTTCCCGTAGCATAACGAAGGTCACCGCGCCTTGTCATCTTTGACACCTTAACAACTATAGAACTAAGTGCAAGTTCAAGAATGCTTTTTATTAATTCATCATCTTCTTCAGAAATCAGATCTTTTATAGTCAATAGTTCATTTAGTTGCCTTTCTCCGAAAAACTTTTCAAACCCGTTCCAAGATGTATATTTCTTTATCTCAAGGTCTTTAACTATCGTAAGATAATCAAGTAACTTTGCACTTGCGACATTTACATCCAACTTTTGTACTCCGTTAATTTTCGTTTCAATGACAGTCTGCATAAAAGGATTGGACTCGCTATAAAAAGATTTTATACCATGTGTCGATGCAACAAGTGCTGTTGTTCCCGTTCCGCAAAAAGGATCATATATTGTTTTTATCTTAGGATTTAGTGTGAGAAGCTTTTTAAGTTCCTCGGTGACCAAGCATGATGAATACCCTTCAACATAGGAGTACCATCTATGTATTGGTTCTGTTTTGTTTAGCAAAAATGTTCCGCCCTTTTCTCTAACTAATGTGTTCATCTCGCTCATTCTCCTTGAGATGATTCATTTGTAAATGTCATAATGTCTTCTATGGAGCAAGACAAGGCGCAGCAAATTTTCTCCAATGTGTCAAGTGAAACTGATTCGTTTTTTCCCAATTTAGCAATCGCGTTAGTGCTGATTCTTGCTGCCTCTCGTAACTGAGATTTATTCATATGTTTATCAATCAGCAGTTTCCAAAGCTTAGTATAGTCCACAGCCATAATAACACCCCTTGTGTAAATAATATTTATTATACTCCTTCGCCAGGAAGAAAGTCAATACATCCTTGACAATCATCAAGAATGTATTGACTTTTACAACAACCCGGATTTGATTTTTCTACATATCAATTATTTTCATGTTTCTTTTTTATAATAAGAGCCCGTTTTCTTTCAGTATGCTTTGGTACAGTTGCGGGCGATGCTGTTTGATAAACGCAAGGCGCATACTTGCCCAGCGGCCTAAATCGTTATAAGTCATGTTATATTCCTTATCTTTCACTGCGTTCCTGTTCGCGGTTTCTTTCTTTTGCAGGGTCGATACCGTGCCGCCGTAAAAGGTTCATCAAGTCTTTTTGCTCACGTTTTAGCATAAGATTTTCACGGCGCACTTCACTGCTCTCGGATTTTACCTCATTCAATTCTTGGGTATGGCAAAATTCAATATTTCCAAGTTCGTTTACCAACTCAGAAACTTTTTGCTTTAGTTCTCCAATAACACCCTCCAACTGCTTGATTTTGTCATTTGCAGCGTCCAATAGTCCTTGCAGGCGGTCATCTTGGCGGCGGTAGACAACATACTGCTTGGCAGCGTTCAACAAATTTTCAAAGTCGCTGCGGGACAGTGTCACCTTGTCGCTTAGTAATGTCTTCTTCACGCTGACATTCTCGATTTTATCAAGGTCAACGACCTGTTGCTGCACCGATTGCAGCGTCTGCTCGATTTCGTCTATCCGTGTTTGCTTTTCCGCAATGGTGGTATCAAGCGCACGAACTTCTTTTGCTCGTTCCTGCTTTTTGTAGTCCAAAACAGATAGGTGTTCCTCATGCGTTCCAAGCTGCTCCCACTCAATGCCGTGTTCTTGCATAATTTCGGCCAGCACTTGTTTTTCACTCTGCGCCCACTGATTCCACTCGGTAGCGCTGCGTGTACCACCCTTGAAACCAAGCTGTGCAAGCGCCTGCTTGAGTGACACGCGCGTATCCATGCTGCGTTTGCTGCCTGTGATATAAGGCACAAAATCTATATGTACATGGGGTGTTGCCTCGTCCATGTGCAGATGGCTCCAAAACACACGGAGCGTTGGGTTACGCGCTTGAAATCCTTTTGCGTATTCAGTCAAACACTGCTTTGCAGTTTCTGCCAGTTCCGTATGGATGCCTGTATCGTCCTTATTTCCAATCTGTAAGACAATTTCATGGAACGGCTTTTCCTGTTTTGACGAGCAGATTTTCTCGTAGTAATCCTCGATCCTGCGGTCATTTCGGGTCTGTTTAGCATTGAATCTTTCCTGCGCATCATCGAACAGTTCATGGTAGACATCTCGTATGTCCTCGCGGCGAAACTCTATATTCAGATGGCTGCGGTGGGGGTCTACGTTGGATGCGTAAAATTCACGGCTGTTATGATTGAGAGAGCCTTTTCCCACCATTGCGCTGATTGTTCTTTTCAAATCCGCTCCTTATCTCCGGCGCAAGCCGGCCCGGTTCTGTTACTCTTGCCAAGAGTAACGCAAAAGCACTTTTGACACTCCGTATCAAAAGCGCCTTTGCGCCCTGCGGGGCTACCTGTTGGAAAAAGAATATTTGCTACTGCTTCCGTGTCGGTCGTGTCGATGGTGACGGTATTTTTGCTGTCGAGCTTGCGCCCCAAAAGACCGTCACGACCGTCACATATCGTCACGCTTTCGGCTGTTCCAATGTCAGGCAGACCGTGCGTCCATCGTGTGTGCGCTTACTCTCATAGCGGATTCCATAGTCGTTGTAAAGGCGATCAGCGCTCACATTCAGCTTTCGAGTCAGGACATTTGCTTGGATTTTCACGTCCGGCAACAAGGTCAACAACTCCGTTGGTGTTCCGCACCATGCAGAGCCACCTGAAAGAAAAATCTTTGAAACAGCTTCCAGCACTGGGTCTGGCGGTTGTTTCCAGAGTTGCGCTTCCGCACCTTGGAAATTCCACACGCACCGTTCCCGGTCAAACTCCAGCGTCAGTTCCTGATCCGGCTGGTCGCGTCCTACCACATCGAGTGTGGCAATGTTGTCCGTCCGCCGCTTTTTCTGCATGATGAACGCGCCGTCTGCTGCCCCCAGCAAACCATTTGTGCCGGAGATCATATCGAAGCTATCTCCCGCTTCCATCTTCCGCGTATGGTGTACGACCAACAAGCAGATACCATGACTATCACTGAATTTTTTCAGCCTTGTCACAATCTCATAGTCGCTGGCATAGCTGTAACACTCTCCGCTTACCTCTCGGATTTTTTGCAAAGTGTCGATGATAATCAGCCTGACATTGGGGTGTACCTTAACAAATTCTTCAAGCTGTTCATCCAGACCTCCGACAATGGATTTTGCCTGTGTTGCAAAGTACAGATTGTCGGTTTCCTCTACGCCGAACATTCGGGAGAGCCGCCGCTGCAATCGCGCATAATCGTCCTCCAATGCCAAATATAGAACGGTTCCTTGATGGACTTCGTATTCCCACAGGGGCAGTCCCGTTGCCACCGTGTACGCAAGCTGCCCCATGAAGAATGATTTTCCAATTTTAGGAGCGCCCACAAACAGATAAGTACCGCTGTACAGCAAATTGTCTACGATAGGCCTACGCGGTGGGTAAACTGTATCGTACAATTCGGTCATGGATATGGTTTCTAGATTGCATTGTTTGTGCTGATTTGCTATACTGTTAGTGCTATTTTTTAGTAACGGCTGCACCGCATCTGCGCCAACAGATGCATTCGGTGTGGTCGTTTTCTTTGTTTCGCTCATTCGCCGTCCTCTTTCATGCCATTCAGTGTGATTGCGATCATCTGCAATGTTTCCAGCATATCCGGCGTGACCTCCTGTGCCATTGTAAGGCGCTGCAACTCTGCATAAATGTCCGCCATCTGATTCTTCAGGGCTTTGTACACTCTCGGATTGCCGACCACCCGGATTTCTCGTTCTGCCAGCCGACTAACAATATAATCTTGCTTCGTCAGCCCGGAAAGACGTACTTTCATTTCAATTTGGTTATTTTCCTCCGGCGATACGCGGAAAGCTACAGTCTTGCTGCGCCAGCGTCCTTGTCGGTCTAAAGTTTTTTCCATTACCGTTCCTCTCTTTCTATGTTCAATTTGGCCGCCATTTCCTGCTGCTTTGACGGGAATAGGTGCGCGTACTTGTAGGTAATATCAATGCTTTCATGCCCCACTCGGTCCGCAATGGCTACCGCAGAAAATCCCATCTCGATCAGCAGCGACACATGAGAATGCCGCAAATCGTGGATTCTGATACGCTTGACCCCGGCCTCTTTAGCGCCCCTGTCCATTTCGTGATGTAAATAATACTTAGTCACCTCAAAGATTCGGTCAGTCGGCTTCACCTTGTAGATGGATTTCAGATAATCTCGGATTTCCTCTGTCAGAAAATCCGGCATTTGAACGACCCGAACGCTTTTCGGGGTCTTGGGGTCTGTAATTACATCTTTGCCGTTCAAACGCTGATAGGATTTTGTGATAGAAAGCAACCCTTTGTCCAAATCGAAATCAGCGGGTGTCAACGCCAACAATTCTCCCTCACGGATACCGCACCAGTAAAGGATTTCAAACGCATAGTAAGATAGCGGCTTGTCCATCATCACTTCTGCAAATTTGAGGTATTCCTCTTTCGTCCAGAACAGCATTTCCTGATGCTTGGAAGAACCCATATTGCCCGCAATCGTGGCCGCATTTTTGTTCAGCCCATAGAACCGCACCGCATGGTTCAGAATTGCACTGAATTGGCTGTGTAGCGTTTTCAGGTACGTTGAAGAATACGGCTCTCCGTTTTTGTCGCGGTAGTTCAGTAATTCATTCTGCCATGCGATAACGTCCTGTGGTTTAATATCGCAGAGTTTCTTTTCTTTGAAGTATGGCAATATCTTAGTGCGAATGATGTGCTCTTTAGTAGACCATGTATTCTCACGCAGACGGTTTTGCTTGTCGGCAATATAGATTTCTACAAATGCTTCAAACGTCATCGTCAGGTCAGCAGCCTGTTGAAGAAGAAATGTACGTTCCCACGCCAAGGCTTCTTTCTTTGTAGGAAAACCGCGCTTTAATTTCTTTTTCTTGATGCCTTTCCAATCCTGATAGTAAAAGGCTGCGTACCATGTACCCTTTTGGGTGTCCTTATACGCAGGCATCGGCTTTCTCCTTTTCAGCTCCGTAAATCTTTTCGTAATAGTACTGACGGCTTACCCGACCACCCACGGTGGTATAGCCTTTGGCTTTCAGCTCCTCGTTCCACTGGTTAATCATCTTATAGGCCAACGCCTTAGAAACATCCAATTCTACGGCAAGTTCGTCTGCTCTGATAAAAATGCTTTTGTCCATTTTATATTCCCCATTCTAATTTTTATTTCAACTGGCTGAAAGATCGCCACTTCACACCTATGTCGTCCCCACATAGTCCTTTCCTATTTGAAGCTTTCCTTTTACCAGTTAAGTCTCTTTCGCCCATGCAATTAAACTTGTATGTTTAGTCCTTTTTCCACATTATACTAAACATATGCAGTTAAGTCAATTATCCTAGTTCGATTTCCTTAAGCTTTTTTGTTAAATTTTTGTTGCGTTATTAATAGTTTAATGGTATAATACTCATGCAGTCGTTTATTCATTGTTGCACTCATACACTCACAGTACAAAGGAGTTATTAGCATTGTCAATTGGTGAACGAATCAAAAAGGCGCGTGTCTTTCGCGGTATGACTCAAAAGGAACTTGGTATCGCTGTTGGATTTAACGAAAAGAATGCCGACATTCGGATTGCTCAATATGAAAGCAATACCCGGAGACCTAAGTCAGGCACTCTCAATAAAATCGCAAAAGTCCTAGATGTAGGTTTCTTTACGCTTTACGAGCCCTCCCCTCACAATGCAGAAAGCATAATGTATTCTCTTCTCGATCAAGGAAATAATCCGACGCGAGTCCAATTAGAAGAGGTACTTATCACCGGTGGTCTACAACCCCCTCAAAAACGTATCGCTGTTATCTACAATTACGATCACATGGATGAGTATCTCCGGGAATGGAAACTTCGCAGGGAGCAAGTATTAAATCACACCATTACAGTAGAAGAATATACCGAATGGGTGGTCAATTGGCCTGACACCTCTGATGTCTTTGTAGACGAACCAAACTACAGAGATTGGAAAAAAACAGAAGAATAAAAATAGAACGCCCTCTGAAAAACTTACCGTTTTTCAGAGGGCGTTCTTTGTCTCTCAGGGCGAATAATTTTCAGTTAGTATCAAAGCAGTATCAAGCGCGTTTTAACGACCAAAAATTCATTGTTACTGCAATGATTATTCACGATTTCAAATTATTCAAACTCAATCGTTGCCGGCGGTTTTGTGGTGTAGTCGAACATGACACGGTTGATGTTCTTGACCTCGTTCACGATGCGGTTGGCGGCGGTGGTGATGGTCTCCGTCGGCAGGATCGTGACCTCGGCGGTCATGAAATCCGTCGTGGTGACGGCGCGCAGAGCGATGGCGTAGTCGTAGGTGCGCTCGTCGCCCATGACGCCGACACTGCGCATGTTGGTCAGCGCGGCAAAGTACTGGCTCGGGCGCTGGGCCATGGGCAGCTTGTCGATCTCCTCACGCCAGATGGCGTCGGCATCCTGCACGATGGCGACCTTCTCGGGGGTCACATCGCCGATGATGCGGATGGCCAAGCCCGGGCCGGGGAACGGCTGGCGGGCGACAAGGTACTCCGGTAGGCCCAGCTCACGGCCAGCCTGACGGACCTCGTCCTTGAACAGGTCGCGCAGCGGCTCGACGATTTCCTTAAAGTCAACGTAGTCGGGCAGGCCGCCGACGTTGTGGTGGCTCTTGATCGTGGCAGATTCGCCGCCGAGGCCGGACTCGACCACGTCGGGGTAGATCGTGCCTTGTGCCAAAAAGTCCACAGCGCCGATCTTTTTAGCCTCATCCTCAAAGACGCGGATGAACTCCTCGCCGATGATCTTGCGCTTGCGCTCGGGGGCGTCCTGACCGGCCAGCTTCTTGTAGAAGCGGTCACGGGCATCAACGCAGACAAAGTTGATGTCGAACTGGCCGCCCTCGCCAAAGACCTCGCAGACCTGCTCGCGCTCATTCTTGCGCAGCAGACCGTGGTCCACGAACACGCAGGTCAGCTGCTTGCCGATGGCTTTGGCCAGCATGGCCGCGCAGACGCTGGAATCCACGCCGCCGGACAGGGCGCAGAGCACCTTGCCGTCGCCGATCTTCTCGCGCAGGGCCTTGACGGAGTTTTCCACGAAGGAATCCATCTTCCAGTCACCGGCGCAGCGGCAGACATTATAGACGAAATTATGCAGAATTTTCGTGCCGTTCTCGGTGTGCAGGACCTCGGGGTGGAACTGCACGGCGTAGAGGCCGCGTGCCTTATCCTGCGCGGCAGCCACCGGACAGTTGGGCGTGTGGGCCACGATCTCAAAGCCGGGGGCGGCCTGCTCGATGTAGTCGTTATGGCTCATCCAGCAGACATTCTGCGCGGGCAGCGTGTCAAACAGTGGGCTGGCGGTGTTCAAGTCGACCAGCGTCTTGCCGTACTCGCGCTCGGGTGCCTTGCAGACCTTGCCGCCCAGCATGTGCATCATCAGCTGGCTGCCGTAGCAGATGCCGAGGATGGGCACGCCCCAGTTATAAATTTCGGGGTCGATCGTGGGCGAATCCGGCAGGTAGGCACTGTTGGGGCCGCCGGTGAAGATGATGCCCTTGGGGTTTTTGGCCTTGATTTTGGCAAGGTCGGTGCGGTACGAATAAATCTCGCAATATACGTTGCATTCGCGGACGCGGCGGGCGATCAGCTGATTATACTGGCCGCCGAAATCCAGAACGATGACAGTTTCCTGCTGCATGAGGAGACTCCCTTCTCTATTTATAGTCCTATTGGGTTATTATAGCACGTTTTGGCTGGTTTGAACAGATGGGGAGGGAAAATAAATTATTTTTGCGTTTGTATGGCGTACAGCGTGACGCAGGGGCGCCTTGTATATGTGCCGGGCCGTGTGCGGCTGCGTTAGGTTCGCAGGCGGATCGGGAATCCGCCCCTACGGTGGTGGCGGGAGGCTTGCGGTGGCGGGAACGGGCACGGCGGCACGAGGGCATGCCGCCCTACGTCCCCGCATAAATGATACACGTAGGGCGGGGTGCCCCCACCCCGCCGCAAGTTCACACCAGCTCCACCTTATACTTTGCCAGCCAATAGTTCAGCTGCAAAAACAACGCGATAGTCTGGGGCGTGGTCATCAGCTGACCGTACCACGGGATGGGGTTATCCGCGCCGGAGGCCAGCAGCGTTTCCAGTGCGTCCGCCCGAATGATGCGCAGAAGCGGCGCGGCGGGGTCGTTCAGGACGGTGCGCAGCTCCGCCGAGACGGCAGCCAGATAGCTGGGGTTCCACGTTTTGGGGTACGGGCTTTTGCGCCGCCACAGAACCTCGTCGGGCAGCACGCCGCGCATGGCCTCGCGCAGGAGGCCCTTTTCCTGCCCGTGATAGTCCTTGAACTCCCATGGGACCGAGTAGAGATACTCCGCAATGCGGTAATCGCAGAACGGCACGCGGACCTCGAGGCCGCTGTACATGCTCATGCGGTCCTTGCGGTCCAGCAGCGTCTGCATGAACCATTTGAAATTCAGGTTCATCATCTGGCGCATCCGCTGTTCTGCGGCGGGCAGGCCGGGGCGGACGGAGGTCTGTGCCAGCGTGGCGCGATAGCGTTCATCCACGAACGCTGCCGGGTCGATTCCGCCCAGCACACCGGGCTTGATGAACGACGCGCGGTAGGCCGTGGACTGTGCCCATGGGAAGCCGTACCGCTCGCGCACCGTGGGGTCGCGGTACCACGGGTAGCCGCCGAAAATTTCATCCGCGCACTCCCCCGACAGTGCCACCGTGGCGTGGGGCTTGATATGCCGGCAGAACACGAGCAGCGACGCATCCACGTCCGCCATGCCGGGCAAGTCGCGGGCGTCCACTGCGGCGTACAGCGCGGGCACAAGCTCCGGCGTGTCCAGCGTGACCCAGTGGTGCCTGGCATGGAGGAAGTCGTTCATTTTGCGGATGTAGGGTGCATCCGCGCCGGGCTGAAATTTTGTCGCGTGGAAGTACTTTTTGTTGTCCCGGTAACCCACCGAGAACGTTTGCAGCTGGTTGCCCTGCGCCGTAAAATGCGCATCGGCAATGGCCGAGATCAGGCTGGAATCCAGCCCGCCGGACAAAAACGTTGCCACGGGCACGTCGGACACGAGCTGCCGCTCGATAGCATCGGTGACAAGGTCGCGCACCCTGCGGGCCGTGGCGGCGAAGTCGTCGGGGTGGTCGTGGTCCTCGAGCCGCCAGTAGGTGTGCAGGGTCAGGCGGGCGGTTTGGGTCTCATAGACAGCGTACTGGCCGGGCAGCAGCTCCCGCACATTTTGAAATACGCCGCAGCCCGGCGTGCGCCCGGGGCCAAGCAGCAGCACCTCGGCCAGGCCGTTGGCATCGACGCGGGGCGGCACAGCCGGGTGCGCCAGCAGGGTCTTCAGCTCACTGCCAAATATCAGCGAGTCCTCCGCCTGCGTGTAGAACAGCGGCTTGACGCCGCAGCGGTCCCGTGCCAAAAACAGCGTACCTGCGTTCTGCTGCCAGACCGCAAACGCAAAAATACCGTTGCACTTGGGCACGCAGTTTGCGCCCCACTCGGCAAAAGCGTGGAGCAGTACCTCGGTGTCGGAGTGCCCGTTGAAGCTGTGCCCGCGGGCGGCCAGTGCGGCGCGCAGCTCGGGCGTGTTGTAGAGCTCGCCGTTATAAACCAGCACGTAGGTTTCACCCTGCCAGTCCAGCTGCATGGGCTGCAGGCCGTTTTCGAGATCCACAACCGCCAGCCGCGCGTGGATGAGCGCCGCCGCGCCGCAGATGTACATACCGCGCTGATCCGGCCCGCGCCGCGCCAGCGTTTGCTGCATGGCGCAGTAGGCCGCGTACCGCCGCTGGATGGTCCGGGGGTCGCGCCCGACCTGCCCCGCAATTCCGCACATAAAAACGCCCCCTTTGCATGATTCACAAATGAATATGCAGGTGGGGGCGGGGGTATGATTTTTTTGGTTTCGGGAAAGGGCTTTGGCCGTTTGCGGTCTGTTTCTTACTTTCCCGCAATCGCGTCTGCGATGTGACCGGCAACGGCATCCTTGCTCTGGAGGGGCAGCTCGGTGACGCCTTGGGCGGTGATGATGGTCACAACGTTCGTGTCCACACCGAAGCCTGCGCCAGGCACCTTCAGGTTGTTGGCCACGATCATGTCCATGTTCTTCTTGTGCAGCTTGGCCGTGCTGTTTTCAATCAAGTCGCGGGTCTCCATCGAGAAGCCGCAGACAAACAGCTTTTCCGGCTTATGCGCACCGACCCAGGCTAAAATATCGTCGGTGCGTTCCAGGGCAATATTCATCTCGCCGTCGTGCTTTTTGACCTTGTCCGCGGCGACAGTGGCCGGGCGGTAGTCGGCCACGGCGGCGGCCATGACGAGGGCGTCAGCGTCCATGGCGTTTGCCTTGACGGCCTCAAACAGGTCGGCGGCGGTGGTGAACGGAACGGTCTTTACAAACGGCACAGGCGGCAGCGTGCAGCCGGTGGACGCCAGCAGCGTGACGTCTGCGCCGCGCAGCATACAGGCGCGGGCAACGGCGTAGCCCATCTTGCCGGTGGAGTGGTTCGTCAGGTAGCGCACGGGGTCCATCGGCTCCTGCGTGGCACCGGCGGAGACGACGACCTTTTTGCCTTTAAGGTCTTTCGCGTAGGCCAGCTCCCGCAGGACGTAGTCAACCAGCACACCCTCATCGGGCAGACGGCCCGAGCCGACGTCGCCGCAGGCCAGCATACCGGAGCCGGACGGGATGACCGTGAAGCCGTAGTGCTCCAGCGTTTTGAGGTTATCCTGGGTGATGGGGTTTTCGAGCATGTGGGTGTTCATGGCGGGCGCGACCAGCTTGGGGCAGGTCGCGGCCAGCGTAACGGTGGTCAGCATATCGTCGGCCTGGCCATGGGCCAGCTTGGCGATAACGTTGGCCGTGGCCGGGGCGATGAGCATCAAATCTGCCGCGTTGGCAAGGCTGATATGGGCCACGTCGTACTGGAAGTTGCGGTCAAATGTATCGACCTGGCAGCGGCGGCGGGTCAGCGTCTCAAATACCAGCGGCGAGATAAACTCGGTGGCGTTTTTCGTCATAAGAACGTGTACATCCGCGCCCAGCTTGACGAGTGCATGCGCCACGTTGGGCATTTTGTAGGCGGCAATGCCCCCGGTGATGCCGAGGACAACGGTTTTGTTGGAAAGCAGCATAAAAAAATCAACACCTTATTAGTAGATAAGAGATATAGATAAAAGATAATAAAATAGTGGAGTTTTCGCCTTTGGCGAAAACAAAATTACGCTGTAGTCATTATAGCAGATTGACGCTTTCTATGCAAATGCGTATAATATTTTTGAGCGGTGCAAAGCGCCGCGATCCACCTTATTTTTTATCTATTATCTATTATCTCTTATCTTTTATCTATAAAAAGGACTTCACTATGGTTTTAGCAGTTGACATCGGCAACTCCAACATCTGCATTGGCGGGCTGGACGGGGCGGACCACCGCACCATTGCGTTCACGACCCGCATGGTCACCCGCCCCCGCTGCACCGAGGACGAGTACGCCGCCGAGATGAAATTTCTGCTGCAGCGCCTGCCTGTGGACCCCACCGCCTGTGAGGGCGTTATTGTGTGCAGCGTCGTGCCGCGCCTGACCGGCGTGTTGGCCGCCGCCTGCGAGCGGCTGACCGGGCGCGAGGCGCTGGTCGTGAATTACACGCTGGACACCGGGCTGACCTTCGCCGTGGACGAGCCCGCCAAGGTAGGCCGGGACCGCATCGCCGATGCCGCTGCGGCAGCGGAGCACTATCCCCTGCCCTGCATGACCGTGGATCTGGGTACGGCGACGACATACAACGTTATATCGGACAAAAAGGTGTTTCTGGGCGGGTTCATCGTGCCCGGCGTGCAGACGAGTCTGCGGGCCATCAGCGCGGGCACGGCGCAGCTGCCGCCCATCGCGCCCGAGCCGCCGGAGCATCTGATTGGCGCGAATACCGTCGCCGCGCTGAACAACGGGGCCATGTTCGGCACCGCCGCCATGCTGGACGGGTTAGCGGACCGCGTTGAGGCCGAGTTGGGCCAGCCGCTGACCGTAGTCGCCACCGGCGGGTTAGCGCCGTACATTATGCCCTGCTGCAAGCGGAAGATCATCTATGACGCTGATTTGCTGTTCAAGGGGCTGGCACTGATCTGGGAGAGGAATGGGAAATGAATCGACTGTATAAAGTTTTAAAGACCGCCGTCTGGTGTGTGATCGGCGTGTTTTTGGGCGTGACGGGCTACACCTGCTGGGACTATCACGCCCATCCCGGGCTGTATGCGCTGCAATCTGCACCGTGGTATACGAGCATCCAGATTCACGCCGTGTTTACCGCGGTGGTGGTCGGCGTGCTGCTGGCGGGGATGTGGTTTTTGAAGCGGCGGATGAAGTAGCCTGCTGTTTGTGGGCGGTTTGCGACGGCGGAAGGTGCCCGGGCGGCATGTATGCCGCCCCTACGACTATCGAGAACGGGCGTATGCGTTCCGCGGAGCGTCGCGGACGCCACCCCCTGCGGCGTAGGGGCGGATTCCATATCCGCCCGGGGTGTTTGCGGCGGCGGAAGATGGATGCGGAGCGGTCAAGACCGCTCCCTACGGGGCTTCTTGGAGCGACTGCCTGTTGATTCTGCCGGTTTGTAGGGGCGAACATTGTTCGTCCCTACAAATTGTCGTAGCAACGTATTTTTTAAATTTCTCACAAGAAAAACTGGCACGGGCGAGCAATGCTCGCCCCTACGAGGCACTTTTTTGGCAACCTGCGAGCGCACACTGTGCGCCCCTACACAGCACTTTTTGGTAACCTCCGGGCCGGGCATGCCCGGCCCCTACCGCACGATGATATTAAAAAAGCACAAAAAGCCGCAGCTATGCGTTTTCTGCACAGCTGCGGCTTTATTTACACTCTTTTATGCGCTCACATATCCGGCGTCACGGGCACGGCACCGTAGTTGCGGATGTTCAGGACGTGGCAACTGCCTTCGCCGAAGCAGCCGTCGATGGCGGCCTTGTAGGCGTCCAGCAGGTCAACGGGCACAAACGCCTGAATGGTGCCGGCAAAGCCGCCGCCCTGCAGACGCCACGCGCCGCGGCCATTCAGCACGCGCTGGCTCAGGGCCAGGGCCACAGGCACGCCCTGCTCCTTCGGGTTCTTGATGCTGTAGGCGTTCTGGTTGAACTCAAAGCTGGAGTGACCGCCCTCGATAATCAGGCGCAGGAACGTTTCAAAATCGTCCTCGCGCACGGCGTCGCAGAGTTGGGCGGCGCGGCGGCAGTCGTTGTAGAAGTGCATCGCACGCACGACGGCGCGGTCCCCCACGGCCTTGCGCAGCTTGGGCAGAGCCTTGTAGAACTCGTCCTCATCGACCTCGCGCAGGACCTTTTTGCCGAACTGCTCGGCCACGCTCTCCATCTCGCGGCGGATGGCGGCGTAGTCGTCTGTCAGGTCGGCGTGGCTGCCCTTCGTGTCGCTGATGCACATGACAAAGCCGTGCTTTGCCAGGTCGATGGCCGTCTGGCCGACCACCGGGTGGGCCGGGTCCTTGAAGTCGATGGTGATAACGCCGCCGACGGCGCAGGCGGTCTGGTCCATCAGACCGCAGGGCTTGCCGAAGAACACGTTTTCGGCAAACTGGCCGATCTGGGCGATCTTGACCTGGTTGAACTTCTCCATGTCATTGTTGTTGTACTCGCCGCGCAGGATGGCACCGATGCAGACCTCAAAGGCTGCGGAGCTGGACAGACCGGAGCCGCGCAGCACGTTGCTGGTGGTGTAGCAGTCAAAGCCGCCCACCTTGCCGCCTGCATCCACAATGCCCTTGGCGACGCCGCGGATCAGGGACGCGGAGTGCTCGGCCTCGCGCGGCTGCGGGACGAGGTTGGTGACATCGACATCGTCAATTTTGTCAAAGCCCAGGGACTTGACGCGGATGACATTTTCCTCATTCGGGGAGACGACGGCCACCATATCCAGGTCGACAGAGCCTGCCAGCACCACACCGTTGTTGTGGTCGGTGTGGTTGCCGCCGATCTCGGTGCGGCCCGGGGCGGAATAGAGGCGCACCGTGCGGTTGGTTCCGTATTTCTTTTCAAATTCGTCGATCAGGTCGGTATAGCGCTTGCGCTGCTCCTGCACGGCGTCTGCGCCGTACAGCTTGGCAAAGGCGGCGTCGTATTCGCCCTGTGCGATCTGCTGTTTGAGTTCAATGGTATTTGCCATGATTCCACTCACCTTTCCTGTCGGACGGCTCTTTTCGTAGATATGCACAAATTGAGCCTTATGTTTTTAGGCAGACAGCCAAAGGAGCGGCTCTCTGCGGGTTTCTTGTTTTCAGTATAGCAAATCCTGCAAAAAAAGCAAACATTTTTTCCGCCTCTTTTATGGACTTTTGATGAATAGCTTGGTATAATGAAAATATCACACGAGCGAGGTGCCGCCATGACCATCAATGAGATGAAGCAATCCTACAAGCAGAGCTACACCGACAACGTCGAGCTCTCGATTTTTAACTGCGGGCATGAATACTGCCAGCCGGGCCACACCTGGGGCCCCGGTGTGCGCGACCACTACCTGATCCATCTGGTGGTGGCGGGCAAGGGTGTGTATCAGGTCAACGGGGCCTCGCACACGCTGCAGGAGGGCGATCTGTTCCTGGCCAAGCCGAACCAGCTCATCACCTACGCCGCCGACGAGACCGACCCGTGGGAGTACTACTGGGTCGGCTTCAACGGCGCGTGTGCCAACAAGCTGGTGCAGCAGACGCCGTTCTCCGACGCGCACCCCGTACACCACTGCAAGGACCCGCAGACCGTGCGGGAGACGCTGTACAACATCTACCTCTCCCGCGGGCCGGAGCCGCAGTGCGAGGCCCTGATGACGGGCTATCTGTATATCTTTATGGCGCACCTGATGAAGGAGGCCCGCGAGGCGATGCCCAACGTGGGCTCGTCCAGCAGCCAGTACGTGCTGGCCGCCATCAAGTATATCCAGTTCAACTACTCACACGATATTTCGGTGGACGATATTGCCAAGGCCGTCGGCGTCAGCCGCAGCCACCTGTACCGCGTGTTCATGTCGAACGTCGGGCAGAGTCCCATTGACTACCTGACAAGCTACCGCATCAGCGAGGCGTGCAGCCTGCTGAAGAATTCCAGCCTGTCGATTGCAGAAATTGCCGTATCTGTGGGCTTTTTTGACCAGTTTTATTTTTCCCGCGTGTTCAAAAAGGTCAAGGGCGTGCCGCCGAGCAAGTACCTTGCCACGCTGGAGAAGGAAGGCCCTGCCGCACCGCAGGCCATCAACCCGTAACATTTCCCGCACTATTTATAAGGAGCAGACATGCCTTTTACGAAAAATCAGATCATTACTCTGGAGATCGAAGCACTCTCCAATGACGGAAACGGCGTGGCCCACAAGGACGGTCAGGCCGTTTTTGTGCCGCTGACCGCCCCCGGCGACGTGGCCGAGGTGCGCATTGTCAAGCCGATGAAAACCTATGCCTTTGGCCGCGTGGAGAAGCTGTTGACCGCCGGGCCGGGCCGCGTCAGGCAGGACTGCCCGGTGGCCGGCCCCTGCGGCGGCTGCGGGCTGCGGCATATCAGCTATGAGGCCGAGTGCGCCGCCAAGACCCAGTTTGTACGGGACGCCTTTGCGCGGCTGGGCAAGCTGGACGTACCGGTGCCGGACGTGCTGGGCGCACCCGACATGGACCGCTACCGCAACAAGGTCCAGTTGCCCGTGGGCACCGACGAGAACGGGCATATTGTGACCGGCTTTTTTGCCGGGCGCAGCCACCGCATTGTGGCCTGCACCGACTGCAAGCTGCAGCCCGCGTGGATGAACGAACTGGCCGCCCGCGCCTGTGCGCTGCTGGAGGAAAACGGCATCACTGCCTACAACGAGGAGACCCACACGGGCCGCGTGCGCCATTTGTACATGCGTCAGGGCTGGCACAGCGGGCAGCGGCTTTTGTGCTTTGTGGTAAACGGCAACGGCCTGCCGAACGAGGCGGAAATTTGCGCCACGCTGCAAAAAGAGTTTGCCTTAACGACAATTTTGGTCAACCGCAACAGTGAGCGGACGAACGTGATTTTGGGCCGTAGGACCCGCACCGTGCTGGGTCCCGGCGTCATTGAGGACACGCTGGCCGGCGTGCCGCTGCGGATGGGTGTGCATGAATTTTACCAGGTCAACACCCCCGCCGCCGAGGTGCTCTACGCCAAGGCGCGGGGGTACGCCGGGCTGAAGCCGGACGATTTTTTGCTGGACCTGTACTGCGGCATGGGCACGATCGGGCTTTCGATGCTGGCGGACTGCAAGCGCTTAGTCGGCGTTGAGGTCGTGCCGCAGGCTGTCGAGGGCGCGAAGGAGACCGCCGCGCGGCTGGGACTGGACGCGGACAGAGCGGACTTCCGCTGTCAGGATGCCGGTGCAGCCGCCGCCCAGCTCGCCGCCGAGGGTGCGCGTCCCGACGTGATCGTCGTAGACCCGCCCCGCAAAGGCTGCGACGAGGCGACCCTGACCGCCATCGCCGAGATGGCCCCGCGGACCGTGGTCATGGTCAGCTGCAACGCCGCAACAGCGGCAAGGGATGCCAAGTGGCTGACCGAGCACGGGTATAAAGCCGTGGAGGTCCAGCCAGTGGATCTGTTCCCGAGGACGAAGCACGTGGAGTGCGTGGTGAAGATGGTGCACTTCTAAAATTCATCTTTATTTAATCCATCTTTACAGAGGTATGATATGGCAACTTCAAATAATGAGTGTAACGTATGGGGAATCCATACACAAGATGACAAATTGTTTTTGAACGGAAACAAAATTGCTCTCGGTTGGCCTGCTTTTGGAGACCTTTCAAAAATCGAGGCATCTCGCGAGGCTTTCAAATCTCACTACATTACAGCCTACCCTGCCGCTAAAAAGGGTTCCATTCCAACCAGTTCTGGTATGCTGTTTCGTTTCATTCACGAAATGCAAATCGGTGATTATGTAATCTTCCCATCTAAAAGTGACCGCAAAATCAACATTGGTATTATTGAAGGCAATTATACTTATGTTCCCTCTGCGACTGAATATGTACAGCAACGTACCGTAAAATGGATAAAGCATTTACCGAGAACCTTTTTCTCTCAAGGAGCTTTATATGAGGTAGGCTCTATAATGTCTTTTTTTGCCATAAAAAAATACGCAGATGAGTTTCTTGCTGCTCTCGACCAAAATTTTTCTGCCAGCAGCACAATGCCAGACGATGAGGACGAAAGTGTTGCTGCTACTGCGGATGATATTATAGAATCGACAAAGGATTTCATTCTGAAAGAATTAAGTAAAAATCTAAAAGGATTCGATTTTGAATATTTCGTTGCCGACTTGCTCCGTGCAATGGGTTACAGAACAACCGTCTCACCACACGGCGGCGACCATGGAATTGACATTATAGCTTATAAGGACGAACTGCCGCCCCGCATTTTGGTTCAAGTCAAAAGTCAAGACAGCGACATCAAAGAAACCACAATTCAATCTTTAAAGGGTGCTATGCACGAGGGCGATTACGGTTTGTTTGTATCGCTTTCTAATTATGCGAAGAATGCACAAGTTTATTTACAACACACACCAATCATACGGGGAATCAACGGAAACGAGCTAGTTGATTTGATTTTGAAGTATTATGATGACCTTAGCGAAAAATACAAAAAAATGATTCCGTTGAAAAAAGTCTATATACCTGTAGCACATATAGATGCTGATTAAATCTAGCTTTTGTTCAAACTCTATTCCCCTCTTGTTCACGATTTGCCCATATTTGTGTGCCATAATAGTACGATGAAAACAATGCGGCTTTGCCGCAAAAAGGTGGTTTTTACATGAAAGGCTGGTTTCAGCGGTTTATGGCGGGCCGATATGGGTTCGACCAGTTCGGCGGTTTCCTGTGTATTTCGTCGCTTATCCTTATTGTCATCGGCGCGTGGGTGTCGCCGGTACTGTACTGGCTGGGGCTGGCGGCCATCGTCTACAGCTATTTCCGCATTTTGAGCCGCAACACCCGCAAGCGGTACAGTGAAAACCTCAAATATCTCTCCTACCAGAACCGCGTTACCACGTGGTTTGGCAAGCAGCAGGTGCGGTTCAAGCAGCGCAAGGACTATCACTATTACCGCTGCCCCCAGTGCGGCCAGCAGCTGCGCGTGCCCCGTGGGCGCGGCAAGATCAGCATCACCTGCCCGAAGTGCGGCCATCAGTTCATCAAAAAGAGTTGACGCGCGATGTTCGGATATGTTACGCTTTACCGTAAGGGTCTGGCAGACGCCGAGATGGACCGCTACCAGGCTTACTACTGCGGGCTGTGCCGGACGCTGGGCCGCCGCTACGGACGCACCGGACAGTTGGCATTAAGCTATGACATGGCGTTTGTCGCCATTCTGCTGACAGCACTGTATGACATGCCCACAGCCTTTTCCGAGGGCCGCTGCGTGCCCCACCCACTGAAAAAACGTCCCCGCGCGGACAACGAGCTGCTGGACTACGCCGCCGACATGACCGCCGCGCTGGCGTACTACAACTTTCTCGATGACTGGCAGGACGATCACCGCCGCGCCAGTCTGACGCAGGCGCAAAAGCTGGAGCCAAGCCTGCCCGCCCTGCGGGAGCGCTGGCCGCGCCAGCTGCAGACCATGGCCGCACAGCTGGACAGGCTGAACACGCTGGAAAGCGCCGGCAGCCACGATTTGGACGCGCTGTGCAACGCCTTTGGCGCACTGCTGGGCGAGGTGTTCGCCTGCCGCGACGACATCTGGGCCCCGGCGCTGCGCGGCATGGGCAATGGGCTGGGGGCGTTCATCTACCTGATGGACGCCTACGACGATCTGGAAAAGGACAGCCGCCGCGGGCAGTTCAACGCCCTGCGGCAGCTGGCGGACGAGCTGCCGCCCGCCGCCTATGAGCAGCGCTGCCACGAGCTTTTGACCCAGCAGATGGGCCGCTGCGCACAGCAGTTTGAGATGCTGCCGATTTTAAAGGACACCCCGGAGGGGAAGCTATTGTACAACACGATCTATTCCGGCGTGTGGAACAAATACGCGCTGGTACGCAAGCACAGGGAGGCAAAGCGCCATGACTGATCCATACAGTGTATTGGGCATCACCCCCAGTGCCGACGACGAAACGATTAAAAAAGCCTACCGCAAAAAATGCAAGGAGTACCACCCCGACCTGCACCCCGATGACCCGTCGGCGGAGGAGCACTTTAAAGAGGTACAGGCCGCCTACAGCGAGATCATGCGAATCAAGCAGGGCGGCGGGGCGTCTTACAGTGCTGGCGGGCAGCGCTATGGCAGCAGCCAGAGCGGCTACAGCCAGCAGTATCAGGACCCGTTCAGCGGGGCCGGGTTTGGCTTTGGACCGTTCGGGTTTGGGTATTACAGCACAAGCGGCTCGTCCGGGCGGCAGAGCTACGGCAGCGCTGCCGGTGACCCAGAGCTGCGTGCCGCGGCAAACTACATCCGCAGCGGTTTCTATGAGGAGGCCATGAACACGCTGAACGGCATCCCCACTGCCAACCGCACGGCCCAGTGGCACTACTACGCCGCGCTGGCCAATCAGGGGCTTGGCAACAACATCCGCGCGCAGGAGGAGGCCCGGACGGCGGTCTCGATGGAGCCGAACAACTACGCTTATCAAAACCTGCTGGATCAACTGCAAAGCCCGGGCCGCAGCTACACAAGCTACCAGCAGCCCTACGCCCAGCCCAGCGGCAGCCCGGGGTCTTTCTGTCTGTCGTTCTGGATGTATTTATTGGTGTGCAATATTTTGAGCTGGTGCTGCTGCGGCGGCAGAGGCGGATTCTTTATCTGCTGATTTACACGTAGGGGCCGGGCATGCCCGGCCCGCGGCTTTCCCGCAGATGGGCGGTTATCTTCAGGCTGCGGGCCGCACATGTGCGGCCCCTACAAAGCAATATAGGAAAAGCGCTGTGACTGTTTGAAAAGGTCACAGCGCTTTTGTTGTTGTTTTGTAGTGGAGGGATTAGTCTCTCCCGGGGCGTTGGCGGCGGTGGGAAGGTGCACGGGAGACATGAATGTCTCCCCTACAAGGCGTCTATTTACCCGCATCCGACAATTTACGGGAAATTTTGTAGGGAGGGGTCTTGACCCCTCCAGGGCGTTGGTTTCTGCCGCAGAGCTGCACGGAGCGGTCAAGACCGCTCCCTACAAAGCTGTTTTTTACAGCATCCTGTCCAAAAGCGGCATTAAAATTTCTATGTTTTGACAAAACTGCGGGTAGAAGTCGTCGCCGAGCTCATAGTCGTAGTAGAGGGCGCGCTCCATACGCCTGACAGCGGCGGAGAAGCGGGGGTTATTCGCGCCGCCCGCGGCCTGTAACCTGTGGGAAAGCTGCGTGCAGACGATGGCCCAGCGGGCATCCACCCCCGCGCGGTCCAGCACGGCGGAATCCTGCAGATAGTCCTGCAGCGTCCGTGCCTCCCCTGCCCGTGCACCGCAAAGCGTCGTCTGTACGTAATATTCCGTCTGCGCTGTCACCGTGTCGATGCTCTGCCCCAGCGGGTAGAGCGCACAGGCCAGCGGGCGCGCGGCGTGGATGGTGCAGGCGCTGCCCTCAAAAAAGCGGCAGTTGCCGGTTTTGGGGTCCGGCGTCAGGCGCAGGGCGGGCAGGCAGCTTTCAGGCGCAAGGTAGCTTTTGCAGAACGCCGCCGCCACGATACGGGGCGGCAAGCTAAGCCGCCGCGCAATGCGGTAGAGGTCATACCCCGACAGCACCAGGTCGCGCCTTTGGCGGCAGCAGTCGCCGCAGCCCGCACAGGCAAAGTCAAAGCGGTCCCCTGCCGCCAGCCGCGGGCAGTCGTCCCAGTGTTCGCCGCAGCGGCCCGGCTCAACGGCTGGCATCACAGCTGCACCTCACCGGCGTAGGGCTGGCCGTGGGCGTAGGCGTCCAGCGCCTCAAACGGGCTCTGCACCATGCTGGCGACATTGACGTCGGTGTAAAACGCCGTGTGCGGGCTGACGATGACATTGGGATAGCTGCGCAGCAGGTTCAGTTCGCGGTTCGGGATGGCCTGCCCCATGCGGTTGTAATAGTAAATACCGGTCTCATCCTCAATGACGTCGAGGCCCGCGCCGCCGATCTTGCCGCTTTCCAGCCCGGCGATCAGCGCGTCGGGGTCAATGAGCGTGCCCCGCGCCGTGTTGACGAGCAACACGCCGTCCTTCATTTTTGCAAGGGCGCCGGCGTTGATGAGGTGGTGGTTTTCCGCCGTGGCGTTCGTGTGCAGCGTGATAATGTCACTTTGCGCGTAAAGCTCGTCCAGCGTGACGTAGTCGGCGTACTGCCTGACCGCGTCGTTCGGGTAGAGGTCGTAGGCCAAGATCTTGCAGCCGAAGCCGCTCAGGTGACGGATGACCGTCTGGCCGATCTTGCCCGTACCGATGACACCCACCGTGCAGCCGGAAATATCGCGGCCCATCTTGCCGGGCAGCGAGTAGTCCTGCACATTGGCGCGCAGCATGATTTCGTTCATGCGGCGGGTACACATCAGCATGAGCATGATCGTATAGTTGGCCACGCCGTCCGGCGGGTAGTGGCTGTGGCTGATGCGCAGACCCAGCTTTTTGGCGGTGTCCAGCGGGATATGATCATAGCCGATGCTGCGGCAGGGCAGATATTTGACGCCCATTTCAGCCCATGTCTGCAAATATTCAGGGCGTATCTCGCAGGGGTTCGTGCTGACGGCGTCGCAGCCCTCGGCCAGATGCAGGTTATCCGGGCGCGGCACGTCGGGCGTGCCGGTGTAGTCGATGCCGTAGCGGGCTTTGTAGGGCTCGCAGTATTGCTGCTCATCAAAGGGGCGCAGCGCGTAAAACATGATTTTCATGCTTTGTCATCTCCTGTTACAGGTGAAAATCAAAGGTTTCGGCCAGCCAGTCCGTGCAGAGGGCCACCCAGGCGCTGTTGTGCTTGTTGGGGGTGTTGACCTCCCGCGTGCAGGTGCTTGTGCCGTGGCCGTCGTGGGCGAAAAGATGCAGCTCCAGCGGGACCTTATGGGCTGTCAGCGCACCGGCAAGCATCAAAGAGTTCTGCACGGGGACGGACGGGTCCTCCACCGTATGCCAGACGAAGAAGGGCGGCAGACCGTCGCGAACCTGGTTTTCCAGGCTCATTGTGGCGCGCAGGTCGGCGTCATCGCCGCAGAGGTTGACAATGGAGCCGTCGTGGCGGTATTCCCCCGCCGTGATGACCGGATAGCCCAGCACAACGGCATCGGGGCGGGCCTCGGTGCCGTGGATGCCAAGGGCGGTCTGCACAGGCTCGGCGTCCCACAGGATGGCCGTGGACGCCGCCAGATGGCCGCCCGCCGAGAAGCCGCAGATGGCGATTTTCGCCGGGTCGGTGCCGAACTGCTCTGCATTGCGGCGGATATGCAGGATTGCCCCGGCAGCATCGATTAGCGGCTGCCAACGCAGCGCGGGCACGGTCTCGTCACTTCGGCAGGTGTAATAGAGGGTAAAGACGTTGTAGCCAGCCTGCAGAAACTGCATGGCAACGGGGTCGGCCTCGCGCATGCTGCACCAGGCGTAGCCGCCGCCCGGCAGGATGAGAATGGCCGGACGGGTGTTGAAGGCAGGCATCTCGACGGTCCTATCGCGCAGATACCCGATGAGCTGTGCGCCGCCGGGGAGAGTGTGGGTGTATATTTGCATGATGGATTCTTCTTTCTATGGTATTTCTATGGTAAGGGATCGTTTTTTGTCGGCAGGGCGTAGGGGCCGCCTATATGCGGCCCGCAGCTGTACGCAGGCATACACATTCACGGGCAAGCCGCGGGCCGGGCATACCCGGCCCCTACCGCGCTGTTTAACAGAATACCTTATACATTGTTAGCATACCGCAAATTCCCACGTTTGAAAAGCCCTGAATTTAAATTTTTTGTTAAAATGCTGTGCAAGGGTTGCACTTTATTAAAAAGAGTGCTAAACTAGCTTTAGCAGTTGAAATAAACGAGTGCTAATTTCATTTGTATAAAGTGAGGTTTTCTACCATGGCTATGCATCAGTTTAAGGCCGAGAGCAAAAAGTTGCTTGACCTGATGATCAATTCTATCTATACAAACCGCGAGATCTTCCTGCGTGAGCTGATCTCCAACGCATCGGACGCCTGCGACAAGCGCTACTTCAAGAGCCTGACCGACACGTCCATCGGCATCACGAAGGACGACCTGAAAATCCACATCCAGCCCGACAAGGACAGCCGCACGCTGACCATCACCGATAACGGCATCGGCATGACGAAGGAGGAACTGGAGAAGAACCTCGGCACGATTGCCAGGTCCGGCTCCCTTGACTTCAAGACCGAGAACCAGAGCGATAACATCGACATCATCGGTCAGTTCGGCGTCGGCTTCTATTCCGCGTTCATGGTGGCCAAAAAGGTCACCGTCATCTCCCGCGCGCAGGACGCTGACACGGCCTGGAAGTGGGAGTCCACCGGCGTCGAGGGCTACACCCTGACCGAGGCTGACAAGCAGGACGTCGGCACCGAGATCATTCTGGTGCTGAAGGACGACACCGATACCGACAAGTACAGTGAGTACCTCGAGGATTACGAGCTTGCAAACCTCGTCAAGAAGTACAGCGACTACATCCGCTTCCCCATCACGATGTACCGCGAGAAATCCCGCCAGAAGCCGAAGCCGGAGGACGCGGGCGACGACTACAAGCCCGAGTACGAGACCTACACCGAGCTGGAAACGCTGAACAGCATGGTGCCCATCTGGAAGCGCCCGAAGAACGAGGTCAAGGACGAGGACTACAACGAGTTCTACAAGAACAAGTTCATGGACTACACCGACCCGCTGCGCGTCATCACCAGCCGCACCGAGGGTACGGCGACCTACACCGCGCTGCTGTTCATCCCCGGCTCGACCCCGTACGACTACTACACCAAGGAGTACGAGAAGGGTCTGGCGCTGTATGCCTCCGGCGTTATGATCATGGAGAAGTGTGCCGACCTGCTGCCGGATTATTTCAGCTTTGTGAAGGGTGTTGTGGACAGCGAGGATCTGAGTCTGAACATCAGCCGTGAGACGCTGCAGAAAGACAACCAGCTCAAGCTGATGCGCAATTCTCTGGAAAAGAAGATCAAGAACGAGCTGCACGCGATGCTCGTCAATGACCGCGAGAAGTATGAGACCTTCTGGAAGAACTTTGGCCGCCAGATCAAGTTCGGCATCTACGGCGACTACGGCATGCACAAGGATCTGCTGGGCGACCTGCTGATGTTCTACTCCGCCAAGGAGAAAAAGCTCGTCACGCTGGACGAGTACGTCGAGAAGATGCCCGAGGGACAGAAGTGCATCTACTTTGCCGCCGGTGACGACACGGACCGTCTGGGCAAGCTGCCCAACGCCCAGCTGGTGTTGAGCAAGGGCTACGACCTGCTGCTCTGCACCGAGGATGTGGATGAGTTCTGCCTGCAGATGATGCGCGACTACAAGGAGAAGGAGTTTAAGAACATCAACTCCGGTGACCTGGGTCTGGAGACCGAGGACGAGAAGAAGGCTGCCGAGGCTGCCGAGACCGAGAACAAGGATCTGTTTGAGGAAATCAAGAAGGACCTGAACGGCAAGGTCAAGGAGGTCAAGGTCAATCCGACCCTGCAGGAACACCCCGTCACCCTGTCTGCCGAGGGCGGTATCTCGATGGAGATGGAGAAGGTACTGCGCCGCATGCCCAACGCAGAGGGCGTCGAGAGCACGAAGGTGCTGGAGCTGAACCCGAACCACACGGTCTTTGCCGCCCTGAAGGCTGCCCACGCCGCGGGCGACACCGACAAGGTCGCCAAGTACGCCGAGCTGCTCTATGACCAAGCCCTGCTGATCGCCGGTCTGCCCATTGAGGACCCCGTTGCCTATGCACAGCTGGTGTGTGGGCTGATGCAATAAAATCAGAATAACAGCCGCCCGCCCAGGTACGATGCCTGAGCGGGCGGCTGTTTTTTGATGGGGTTGCAGGGGCAGGCATGCCCGGCCCCTACCGCTCTATATGATATAAAAATGCGCCCCTGCGGAATCTGTTTTCCGCAGGGACGCAATTTTCGTTTTTTACACAAACGGATTGTAAAACCGTCCAAACCTGATCGTCACGGTCAGGCTGATGAGCAGCAGCACGACGCCGACTGCCAACGCGATAAAATCGCGGCGGGCAAAGGGGCGGCGGGTGTACCAGGTGCGCTTGTCATGCTTGCCGAAGCCGCGCAGCTCCATGGCGTTGGAGATCGTGTCGATGCGGTTCAGGCTCGTCAGAATCAGCGGCAGCAGGATGCTGACCGAGTTCTTCAGGCGCTTGAAGAACGGCTCGCTGCGGCCCAGCTCGACGCCGCGGGCCTGCTGTGCCTGGCTGATGCTGTGGTAATCGCGCTGAATATCCGGAATGTACCGCAGCGCAATGGCGACGGAATAGCCGACCTTGTATGAGATGCCGATGTTGTTCAGGCTGGCGGCGAACTCACTGGGGTTCGTGGCCGAGATGAACAGAATGGCCACCGGCAGCGCGACAAAATATTTCAGCGAGATGTTGAACATGTAAAACAGCTGCTCGGCGGTCAGGTCGTACCGCCAGAACAAGTGGCAAAGCACCGTGCGGGTGCCGTAGAGCGCCGTGCCCTGGTTCGGGTCAAACAGGAAGATGAACAGGTCGTTCAGCGCGAGGAACACCAGCATAAAGACCAGCATGAAACGAACCTCACGCAGCTTGATGTGGCTGAGCCTGAACACCGCAAGGCTGACGGCCATCAGCCCCAGCAGCACCCAGGTGTTGTAGGTGATCATGCTGGCGAAGGTAAACAGCAGAAAGAACGCCAGCTTTGTCGTGCCGGTCAGGTCGTGTACCACACTTTTGCGCGGTATATAGTTCAAAACGGTATTAGCAGCCATCGGCGCGCACCTCCCTGTCTGCCGCGATAAAGCGCTCCACAAATTTCTCGGCGGGCGTGATGCCGCAGCGGTTGGCCAGCGTGTAAAGGCTCGTCTCCTTCAAGGCCGCCTGCTCGATCAGCGCCGGGTCACAGAGGATGGCCGCCGCGCTGCGGTCCGCAATGAGCCGCCCGTCGCAAAAGGCCAGCGCCCGTGGCGTGTATTCCAGCATCAGGTGCATGTCGTGGGTGATCATGACCACGGTCACACCCTTGGCGTTCAGCCCGCGCAGGAACTCCATAATATCGGTGTAATGACGGAAATCCTGGCCCGCCGTCGGCTCGTCCAGAATGATAAGCTCGGGGTCCTGCACCAGCACGCTGGCGATGGTCACACGCTTTTTCTGGCCGAAGCTCAGCGCCGAGATGGGCCAGTTGCGGAACGGGTACAAGCCGCAGACCTTCAGCGTGTCCTCGACCCTAGTGCGAATCTCAGCATCGGTCAGGCCGCTGCCCTGCAGGCCCAGCGCGACCTCGTCAAAGATCATCGTCTTGGAGATCATCTGGTTCGGGTTCTGCATGACATAGCCGATATGCCTGGCGCGGCGGCGGATGTTTTCGTCTTTCAGGTCTTTCCCGTCAAAGAAAATTTCACCGCTGTCTGGCGTCTCAAAGCCGCAGATCAGCTTGGAGAGCGTTGACTTGCCCGCGCCGTTGCGGCCCACGATGCTGACCATCTCCCCTTTTCCAATCGTGAAGCTCACGTCAGACAGGGTGTGCTGATCCTTGCTGTAGCCGAAGGACAGGCCCTTGACCTCCAGCAGCGGGGTCGGGGCAGGCTTGGCCGCGGGCAGCGGCTCGGCGCGGAACCAGGCACGCAGCTTCTCGGTATCGGCGTCATCCAGCACGACGGTGTCAACGTGGGCGGGGTGCTTGGCGGGCGTGATGTCAATGCCCGCATACCGCATGGCCGTGATGTAAAGCGGCTCACGGATGCCGTTTTCTGCCAGCAGTGCGCCGGACAGCAGCTCGTCGGGGCGCAGGTCAGCCAGGATGCGGCCCTCGTTGACCAGCACAATGCGATCCACGCTGCGCCAGAGCACGTCCTCAAGGCGGTGCTCAATGATGAGGACCGTCGTGTCGGTCTTTTGCTGGATCGTGTCGATCAGCTCAATGGCCTGCTTGCCCGTGGCCGGGTCAAGGTTTGCCAGCGGCTCATCGAACAGTAAAATCTTCACCTCGTCGACCATGACGCCCGCAAGGCTGACGCGCTGCTTCTGGCCGCCGGAAAGCTCGTGCGGAGCGTAGTCGAGGTGGTTCTCGATGCCGACCAGCTCGGCGGCGCGGCGGGTGATCTCGTGCATTTCGTCCTGCGGGGTGCAGCTGTTTTCCAGCGCAAAGGCGATGTCCTCCCCCACCGTCAGGCCGATGAACTGGCCGTCCGGGTCCTGCAGCACCGTGCCGACGTGGCCCGCCAGCTCAAAAATACTGCTGTGGGGCGCGTCCACACCGTCCACAGTCAGCGTGCCCGTGCACTTGCCGGGGTAGGAGAACGGGTTCAGGCCGTTGATGCAGGCCGCCAGCGTGGACTTGCCGCTGCCGGACGGCCCGGCGATCAGCACGTGCTCCCCGGGGTAGATGTCCAGATTGATGTCATGCAGTGTGGGCTGCTTCTGGGCGCGATACTGGAAAGAAAAATTTTTAAAGGATATGATCGGGGTTCTCGTTTCAGCCATACGGCACCTCGCAGGGGAAATTGTGGTGGAACAGCAAAATGCCTTCCCGCGTTTGTGGGAAGGCATACGGGTTTACAGCGGATTACTCTTTGTCCAGAGAGCCCTTCTTGGCGATGGTCTTGGTGTAGGCCAGAATCAGCAGGCCGCCGACGACGACAGCCGTGATGACGTTGGACACAGCGGCAAATGCGCCCTGTGCAAAGACCTTTTTGGCGGGCTCGGCGTAGATCAGGATGTCCAGCACAGGCGCAACGACGATCCAGGCAATGGCATGGGCCGCGACATTGGCGATGGCGAAGGTGGCGACCTTACGCTTGTTGAAGTCGCCCTCCTGCACATTCAGCTTCTTGGCAAACAGGCCGACGACCACGCCGGTGAAGGCGGAGGCGATGACCCAGCTCCACCACGGGATGCCGCCCCAGGACAGGTCGATGAGGGCATGGCCGATGAAGCCGATCAGGGCGCCGGCCACAGGGCCGTACATGGCGGCCAGCAGACCGAGCACCGCGTACTGCAGGCTGATGTTGGTGTTGGGCACCGGGCTGGGGATAGCGACAAAGCGCCCCAGAACAAAGAACAGGGCTGCGCCGATGCCGACGGCAACGAAGGTTTTACTGTTCGAGTTTTTCATGATTCCGCACTCCTTTTAATACTATACCGCAAATCGTTCTTCCGCTTTCGTAAAAGAACAGTTTAAGTATACTGTTATAAAAGTGCCACTGTCAATGGGCAAAAGTCGAGGTATGCACTATTTTGGTGAGATTTCGGCACAAAAAAACCACCCCGAAGGGTGGTCAAAAGTGGAGCGGCCGACGAGGCTCGAACTCGCTACCTCCACCTTGGCAAGGTGGCGCTCTACCAGATGAGCTACGGCCGCATA
>PPYF01602782.1_pt1 | contig 35854 bp, 45 predicted proteins | sample 1559871 | NCBI WGS metagenome assembly PPYF01 (sample SAMN08240021, study PRJNA423297) | Human gut metagenome, whole genome shotgun sequencing project.
AAAGGAGAGTACAGGATTTGAAAAAGGTTCATAACCATTGATATACCAATGATTATGATTTAATTGTCCGCACTTTGTCCGCAGACAGGCCAGGCCTGATGTAACTCGCAACCTTACAGGTTGCGTGTTTTTTCTTTCTAGCCGTTCATCGATCATCTGGCGAAGGACTTTTAAATCTTCTTTGTGTGATCTTCTCTTCCTTTTATAGAGGAAGGAACAAATTACAAAAGGCGCCGCCATTAAGCAGGGCCTTTTTATAAATTATCTTTAAACCATTGTTCCTTCTTGCTGGACTTTTTACCCTTTTAAACGTGAACTACTCGGCCATAAATGACGACCGCAGCCCACCTCAGGCAGATTAGTTTAGATCTTACTTCCATGATGAGCCTCCTACTATATTCATCTATATTCAGCTATCTAATACTATTCCTTCATTTTGGGATGAAGCAGCCACAAATTGTCATAATCGAAAGTTTAACATCGCTTCCCGGCTTAACGACCTTAAACCGCTACGCTAACGGGTTGGGCTTGGTGCTAGCAAAGTCTGCGAAAGTTTTTCGCCTTGACTACTAATAGGTAACATGTATATAATCCTTTAGTAGATGACAATCCCCTCACTTCCTTAGATGGACAGATTCTTTCTGACGTGAGGGGTCTTTTTGTTTGCATATACTTTATAAGTATTAAGTACTGTTTCTTTAGAATAATTTTTTATATGTGAGCTAAAATAATTTAACTTCGTATAATTCTTTACACTATCATTTCTAGATAATATTTTTTGCACATTATTAAAGTCCATATGGGGGTATGCTATTTGGATCAAATTATAGATAATGCCTTACTAAAGCAATTGGATGAGGCAATTAAACTATACATTGATGATGACATTCAATGTGACGAATCAAAAGTAGCGGTAATCTCATTACTAGTAAGCTATCACTCTCGAATGAACGATATTAATTTTCTTATTAATAACCATCGTCTTAACAGTGCTAATGTATTAATGCGTGTGGCATTCGAAACATATGTATATCTTAAATACATATTTGAAAAGAATAATCGTATGAAAAATAGAGCCAAGGCATACTATTTCCACGATTTTCAAAAATTTTCCTACTATTTACAGCATTTAGATCAAACTAGTATTACAACCACCGATGAATTAATCGCTGATCTCAATAAATCGAAAAATAAAAAAGTATTGGGTCCACACAAAAATGTTAATAACTACTTTAATGATATGCGAGCAAAATTTCGTAAATGCTTTGTTATCAAAGACCAGAAATTAGATTTTCAGTTACTAAAGGATTCAGATAAGTTCAAAAAATGCAAGATAGATTCTTGGAAATGGTATAACGATGACGGCAAGACCCTTGACTTCCTCCATTTAGCAACACGACTCAACTTAATAGATGAGTATGCAGCTCTATATGCTCCTACATCAGACGATATACACTCAGATGGTCTACAACATCAGCTACAGTTCTCGAGGAATCAAATAACCGTTCAAGAAAGTTTTGATCCCCTTACACTAGTCTTTTTTAGAGGTAGCATATTAGAGCTAATTCAAACTTTAGGAAAATACATCCATAGTTCTCAAAATAGACGTAAAGTCACCCAAAGATTGCAAAAAGCTCGCACTATATACCTGGCCAGGCATTCCTTGCACCTTCTCAAAAAAAACCACTGATCCTAAAAAGAACCAGTGGCTTTAGTCCAACGCCTACTCCTAGGGCCTTTTGGACTTGATCTGTAATTTGATCACCATTTTAGTAATTTCTTGTGTCCCTGTCAACCACCACTGACTAAAGTTACGGAATTTCCGGCCAGATGTCATTAATCATTTTTATCTTTCTAGCCGTTCATCAATCATTTGGCGAAGTTATTTCAAATCATCCACACTGGTAAGTTAATTATCAAAATAAAACAAAAAATCCCCCGACTTAACTATCAAGTCGGGGGATTCTTACATAATTTTATTTTTATTTAAAACTGCCAAAGGCTTCTTTCGTCCTGGCGTCACGCACCACCATGTAGGCAAACTGCCCGTTGCCTCGGGGCTGGCGGATCCACACATAGCCATCATGGTTCGACCAGGCGTCATACTTAACGACAGAACCAGCGGGAAGCGTGGTGATCTTGGCGGAGCTTATCTTAGCACCCCAGCGCAAGTTAATTGCTTGGTTGCTGGTGAAAGTGCCATCCTCACTGTGCCAAGTATCGCCCAAGGTGTCCGTCCACGTGGTCTGTGGATTGACGACCGGCTTAGACTGATCAACCTTAGGCTGTGGTGCCGGTGCAGGAGCAGTACTTGGGTTAAATAGCTTAATAGCATTATCCGTAATTGTGATGGAGCCATCGACGTTATAGCCAAGCAGGTTGTCGGTGTATTGCCACAGATCAACGTAGTTCGTACTTGGGAAGTAATTAAAGTCTGGATTCTTGTCTGCTGCACGTCCATTGGCTAATGGGTAAGCAGCCAACCAAAACATATCCATATGGGGATGAATAGCTTCCAGATCAAAGTTAGGCAGCAGGTACTTGTAGGTATAGAAGCCGGTACGATATCCAGCCGCCCGCAGTGTATCAAGAAATGTAATCACTGAAGAGGTAGGCATCCCCTGAATTTCAGCATCGAGGATCATCAGCGTTCCCGGCTTAACGTTAGCCCGGGCTTTAGCAGCATTAATGAAGTAGTTAGCTTCGGCTACCGCTTGAGCATCATTATGGAACCGACCGAAGTGATAGAAAGCGTACCCCTTAATACCACCTGCTGCACTCAGGTCGATCAACGATCGAATATAGGGGTTAGTGTAGTTAGTACTTTCCGAAATCTTGACGATGGCGTATTCAGCACCAATAGCCTTGTAGTTGTCCACCGTTAAGCCGCTTTGAAAGCTGGCCAGATCAATTACTATCGTTCTTTGTGTCATTATCTTTTTCCTTTCCTTGGTAACTTCCTGTGACATGATTAAAATCTTTAGCATCGTAGTCAGTTTGAGACTTAGCTAGGTTAAGCTTTGAAGCTAAATTATCAATAATTGGCCGTAGCCACTCAACGTGAATGTCCATTTGACTAAGATTCTCGATAATTGAAACTAGATATTGATAAGAGAACGCCAGCACCATGAATTGAGCCGTCGAATTGAAATTCAACGTAATCAAATATGGATAGACAGTCAAAACCATCGTCATGATTAACATGTGCTTGCATAATCCATATAGTCCCTTAGTTGAATTCGTTCGCTCAGGTATAGCACGTCCCCGTAAACCTTTGACTATTCCCGAAACGATGTCAAAAATAACAAGCCAAGTAAAGCCGATGATGAGCGGATCGTCAATCAGTTTTTCTACTTGGCGCATAACTAAAATGTGATATGGCATAGTATGTCCTTTCAAAGCCGCCCCGCTAGGTATTGTGTATTTTAATGGCGACCGATTTTAGAGAATTATTCCTTCGTTTCGGTGTCTTCAGCGAAGATCTTATCTTCTTCGTCTCGAACATAGGCACGGAACTCATCAGAATCGGCTCGAACGGCTTTCAAATTCTTACGATAAGCTTCTTGATCATTAATATAAGTATTCATTGTTGTACTGTCGTTAATATCAGTAGCTACTTGGGCGCTGAAACGTGCCACTTCTACGTTGTTGATTAATGACCGACCGCTTAATTGAACTTTCTTTTCTTTACTTAACATTATTTATCACCTTTCTTATTGTCTAATTGTTGCTTTAGTTGTTGGTTTTCTTGCATCAGCTGCTTAGCCTTAGCTTCCCAAGCTGATGCCGTGTACTCTGCACTGGCTAGCTTCTGCACTAAGCTCTGTGCTACTTGATTCATATCGACATTATCGTTCATTTAACTTTTCCTCCAATTTATTAACTTTATCTTGTAATTGCTTAATGACTGGAATTAACGCCGGGCCAATCCGATCATATTGGATCCCTTCTAGTTCTCCATCTTGACCACGGGAAACAAGCATTTCTAGTCCGGCATCGGCTAAGTCTTCGGCAATCATTCCAAAGTGGCGTACTGGTTTATCTTGTGACTCACCATCAACATATCGCTCCGTTTCTGCCTTATCCATCCAGGTTGCAGTGGGAAGCTCTAACAGCCGTTCACCATAGTCCGAAACGTAAGATCGTTGAATATCAGTCTTATACTTCGATGCCGATGTTGACCGGACCAAGGCACCATCTGGGGCAACGTAGACATTAGGAGAAGCACCGTTGGTATTTCGGTAAGCAGATTCAATATGCACAAACGCCCCTTGGATAAACGTTCGATCCCCTGGATTCCAACCTGATTGGCTTTTTCCAAGGATAATAGCTGGCCGATTTTTCATGGAATAACCAATGTCGTAAGCTCTGCCTCCACTAACGCTAACAATATTTGCACCATTAAGTGTTGCACTACCGTCCTTATCCACCGCAAGAGCCGCACCACTGGAGGTTCCATCAATTCCCGAACCTCCAGCGAAAGCCCCATTGTAGTTGTCAGAACCAACAAAGACTCCATTTGGTGAATGGAGTTCAGCCCCCGCTGATCCAGGTGACCAAATATGAGCCGACCGACGAAGTCCCCCATATTTTGGCGTACCAGTTATATTAAGTGGATCGTCCATCAGCTTTAATTCACCATTAGCAAAATAAACCCCGTTGTTAACTCCGTCAGTCACACTCATTGTTCCTGTATCGATATTGATATTTAATGTGTTAGCAATTGAGGTTATCCTTCCCCTTTTGAATTGAACTTCACCATTATTAAGGTCAATTTTGAGATTGGCACCATTGATCGTTCCTGTGGTGATACTGCTTGCATTTAGATTAATGACGTTAATCAGGCCCGCATTCAGTGTGCCTGTTGTAATTTTGTCGGCAGAAAGATTACTAATAGCAGCACTAGGGATGAATGCTTTTCCGCTGAAAATTGTAGAATCAGCATCCATGTAAATCTTATTATTTTGAATAAGAGTGGTACCAGCACTCATATTAATCTGAGCCATAATATTTCCGGCTGTGACGGTCTTCTGCCAATCACTCCATGTGTTTCCGGTCTTCAGCCGGGTATAAGCCTCATTAGCATTGTTATCTCGCTGCCATGTTTGCTTAATTCGTTCAACGGCTGGTTCAGCTACAACTTCTAGATAAGCCCAAGAGCTACCATCAGGTGTATTACTGTTTGACACCGCTTGAATCCAATAATTACCGGTTGTTGTGTAATTATTAGCATCAATTGCAGTTGTAACTTTCTGCCATGCTGTTTCATTACGTAAAGCATTCAACGATACATTGAAGCTGTTAGCCTGTTGAGTGATCTGCGTCTGCAAGCCGCTTGTTTTATCAGATACTTCTTGACGAATGTTTTTAGCTGTCTGGTTAATTTGTGATTGAAGACTTCCATAATTGCTACTTACAGTAGACTGTAAGCCATTGACAGTTTGCGTTAGTTCAGCAAAAGCAATCTGTGTGGCTAAATCATTGGGGCTTGGTGTCCACGGTGTTGCAACAGAGCCACGCTCTATTTTAATTTCTTCAACCTCAATCTTGGTTCCCGACATTGCTCTAAGATAGAACAAGCCTTGCTTTGTTGAAGAACTGGTGTGAACGCTAAACGTGTTCAACTTGCGCTGATCACTGTTTGTTAAAGGGTGACAATTATCGACATATGGAACAACATGATTCCCTTGGTTGTCTTTTTCAACCAAGAAAATATAAGCGGCAAAAGTTTTACCTGAGTTTGCAGAATCTAATTTAAGAGAAATTCGATAATCAGTATCCGGCTCCAACAAAATTGCTTGCTTTATTTCACGATAATCGTTTTTGGGGATGTCTGAAGCATCAATAATAACGCTTCCTGTTCCGGTATACCCTCCAGTTACATTGACTTGAACTCCATCGGAAACATTCCAATAAGGGAGCAATTGAGGCAATGTTACATTGTGAAAGCCAGACATTCTAAGTAAGTTCAGACCGCCGCCATTAAACATCGGCAAAGTCGTTTGCTGAACCTTTTGTACAAAACCATCAGCGCTTTGTAAGAAACCGGAATTGGTGATGATATTAGTTAACCCAGTCCAGTTGGCATCATCTTTGATAGCATTAACAGCATCGGCCTTAGCCGCATCAGTTTTAGCGTCGGTTTCCAGTTTAGTATAGTAACTACTAAATTGCTGAGAGTTGGCAGTTATACGAGCAGATAGTGCTGAAGTAATACCATTAACCCGTTCTTGCTCATCTTCTGGTGCAGCAGTCCAAGCGGTTGATTTATTACCTTCCTCTACTTTTAACTCGGTAAAATACAAGGCCGAATTCTCACCGTTCGTAGAACCATTATTATCAACACGAATATAGCCCTCATCATTATCGCCAGAATTAAAAACCACATCTTTGATATATTGGATGTGACCTTCTGGAAAATGTTGGCTATCGATAATTATATGTGGATCAGTCCAAGCATCAGTTTCACCGTGCTTACGTCCTAAGAAGAAAACATCATATGAACTTACGTTTTGAGACTGGAAACCCTTAAAACTAAAAACATAAGTTGTGTTTCGCTTAACTGGAAAATATGGCGAACTGGCTGTATGTTCATTTGCATTGGCATTATTAATTACAAACAGGTTCTTAGTGCCTTCATAATAATGACTAGATGTAGTAACACTAAATGTAGTAACACTAAAATTGGCGCCCCACCAGCCTTTTGTATCTTGTGGGAAACCAGAGTTGCGAATCAAGTTCCGATTACCCAAAACCATGTTGTCTAACTTACCGTTAACACTATCAATATTCAGCTGCAGCCCATTAGCCGTAGCTTGAACATCCACAGTTTTAGCGTAACCATTTAAATCGCTAGCCGTTAACCGAGCATTCAGAGCTTGATTAGTCAGATTAACAAAGTTCGTGTAAGTTGTATTATCAACTTTACCAGCCAACATTGTTTGGAGATTCTGTGCATCAAGTTTTAACTGTGCAATATCACCGTTAGCAGTACCAATAGTGGTTTGGAGACCTTTTACGTCAACTTTGGTGGAATTAACATCTCCTGCTAAATTGGCGTAATTGATGTTTAAGCCTTTAACCGTGTTAGACACATCAGCAATATCTTTACCTTGCTCTTGTGCCTGCTTAGTCAAGTCAGCAATGTTCTGCTGGGCAGTGGTATACTTCTGCAAGGCATCAGCAACGTCAGCTGTTACTTGATTCAGGTTAGGCACAATGTTGTTGTCGTATTGTCCTTGAAGGTTAGCTACTGAATCATTTAGCTTTTGTAAGCTCTCATCTGCAGTCTTCTTATTAGCTTCAATTGATTTATTAAGGTTCTCAATATCTGCATCGGCTTTTTGCTTATTGTTGATGATATCTGCTTTGGCTTGGTCAAGTCCTTGTTGGGCTTCCTTGACTTGGTTCTCCACTACATGTAAATCACGGGTAGATTGGATAAATACCCAACCACCATTGTGATATTGATACATATCAGTTTCACCATTGCCTAAGTCTTTATACCAAATATCACCTTCGACTGGTGCTAATGGCTGAACACTAGAATAATAATTATTGTTTTTCCCATTAGCAGCAATAGCAGCATAACCAGCAGTCTCTCTGGCCTCGTTAGCAATTTCATCAACTTTAATTAGCGAGCTAGTAATACTATGACCGCTAAAATCATCTCCTAGTTCAATCTGGTTATCATTTTCATTGAGTAAGTTATGCTTGACCTTATAGACCCGCGTTAAATACTCAATTTTTAAGTCATGACGGATAATTGCAACCGTATCACCAAGACCCAATTGACCCACATCAGTGACATCAGCTTTAAAGCTTACCTTGGGACGCTTTAATGATTGCAAGGCTCGCCAAGTAGCATTAATTAACTCAACTGGATCTTCAATGTCTTCAAAAACAGTTAAGCCAATCCGAGGGTTACCATCACTAAAGCCATAAAGTGCTGTTGCTTCTGGATCAATCAAATACTCCTGACCTGCTGGCTTGTCGACCGGATTACCATCCTTTTTAGTCCAAACTACATCGGCAAAAGTAATTCGCCGTCCGTATCCATCAGGAGTATCATCGTGACCTTCTGAAACTAACTCACCTTTACCGCGACCAACCAGTGCCGTGATTAATTCCTGGCTATCCTGTTCTTGTTGTACCGTCAGCAAGTTAGAGCCATATTCAAAACGTTTACCCGTTCGCTGTCCTTGTTCTGTATAGATGTTGACCTGGCGACGAGTAATTTTATTGCTCTTGGGATCAATCGTAACCTCAAAAGTTAGTTCAATATTAAATAGCCCTACAATTTTCTGTAGAGCTTCAAGATAAGTAATATAGTATAAATTTGTTGACTGGTGGCTAGTCTCTGTAACATTGCCTAGTGTCCAACGTGTTGGTTCAAGAACCATCTTCAACATTTCTTCGGCGGTTCGATCATTCGGGCGAATATCTTTAATATAGCCATATTGTTTTAGTTCGTCATATGCTTCTTCTATCCCTTGATACTCAATCCGGTCGTTCTGCACCCGTTCACTAAGGAGCTTAAACAATAAATATTTTTGCTTACTGCGTGGTGTTGGAATTGCAACATAGTAAATGTTATCCGCAATACGATCTTTTAAGGGCGTGGAGAAATTGATCTGATTAGCTGCATTAATTTCTTCAGTCATTTCAGCTTCAATGAAATCATTATCCTTGAGCCAACGTCTGACACGTTGCTTTTTATCTAATAGATACATTCTCATAATTTCTTCACCCTATACCTAATTTCATATTTCCCGTTTGTCGAAAAACGAATCGTATCGCCATCCTTAATATAGAAATCGCCAAGGTTACTATCCAAAGTGACATTCATTAGTGTCGAAACTTCATTAATAACAACATCCAGCGCATTAAAATCAATCAATACCTTGGCATTAGCAGTAATTCCTTGATTAATCTCAATCTTCTTATCACCGTTTGAAACAGTCAAAGAACCGATGTCAGCACTAGGATTAAAAATAATTGTTTCTGGAGTTTGACCATAATTTATTCCTGTATTTGGAAATTGGAAACTATTACCGGTTCCCGAAGCAATTTGGTCATTACTATAAGCAAACGGATCACTACATTCGATTGTTATCGTCCCAACATCGTTTAAAATATCATTTTCCATTTTAATTTCAGTCACTGTCCCGGTGTAAACAGCTTCTGGATAATCAGCAAAATATAACCGTTGATGTGGTTTCGATAAAATGATATTTAGCTGCTCCATCTGTCTGTTATATTCAACGATGGATTCAGTCTTAATCAAAAACTTAACTTCGATAACTCGTCGTTCTAGCTTTGATGATAAATACATATTCCCATCGCCAGTTAAATCTGCATCATTAATTTTCCGAGAAAACGTATATCGACCACTCACGACCAAAGTGGTATAGCCAGTAATTTCATCATCTAACCAGTGACCACCGTAATTGATCGCCTCCACCGGGCGAGTGGGACTATTAATTGATGGATTAATATCCAGGTTAGTAAAACCATACATAACCATTACCTCCTAAAATCTATACTTATTTAATGAAGTCTGCGCACCTTGTTCACGGCTAATATCATCAACAAATGCCCGATATTCCGTGCCTCCCAGGGCCAGATTAATATAGGCTGGTTGCTGATTTACCGTAAGCTGGTGATCAACCATGCTCGACACTGCGTTATTCAGGCTCCCCTGAGCCAATACCCCATTAATGGAGTTACTTAGGTCAACGGTTGGGATAGCAGATTGGGCCATGTTATTAGCCGCCTTAGCGACCATATTAGTGTTATCAGTCATCCCTTTGGCGAACCCGGCTGCTACATAGTAACCAACCTGATCACGCATAACCCGCGATGGCGAGTGAATGTGTAGGAATGACCGAGCAGCATTAACAGCGGAACTAGCCATACTTGCCGCAGCACTGATAGCAGCACCAATCATGCTACGAATGCCGTTAACAAAGCCCATCACGAAGTTCCGACCAGCGGAAGCCATCGAGCTAGCCGCTGAGCGAACAACGCTAACTGCTGCATGGATTCCACTCGACGTTACTGATCGAGCCGCATTCCACCCAGAGCTGAAGACAGAGCGAACTGCACTCATCATGCTAGATACAACGGAACGAATAGCGCTCATAGAATTAGATACAACAGACTTGATGCCATTCCAAGCAGAAGACGTAACTCCTTTAATACCATTCCAGATAGACGTCATCACGGAACGAATACCGTTCATAACACTGGAGATTACAGAACGAATACCATTGATAGTAGTTGTGACCACTGATTTGATGCCATTCCAAACAGTAGTAACAACACCTTTAATGGCGTTCCAGGCGCCCGACCAGTCTCCTTTAATGGCATCGGTAGCAGCCCTAATTACGCCTGCAACGGCATTGATAGCAGTTGAAACGATTGTGGAGATAACAGACCAAACAGTCTGCACTACTGTCTTAATTACATTCCAGATAGTTGTCCAAACGGTTTGAACAACCTGCATTCCGGTCTGAATAACTGTGCTAAGCATTTGAACAGCGGTCTGAACAACAGTCTGAATATTAGTCCAGGCCCCTTGGATAACCGTTACCAATCCTTGCCATACTGTTTGGGCAGTGGTAATGATTCCTTGCCAAAGAGTGCTAAAGAATTGACCGATTGGTTGCCAGATTGCTTTTATAGCTTCCACGATTGGGGTAAAAATTGTTACCATTGTTTGCCAAATGCCTTGAGCGCCGGTAACGATCCCCTGCCATAACGTGCTAAAGAAGCCAGTTAAAGCGCTCCAAAGATTTTTGATTGACTCAATAATTGGGGCCATACCCTGAGTAAAGCTATTCCAAACGCCTTGAGCAGTGGATGTGATTCCCTGCCACAATTGGCTGAAGAAGTCCTTAATGCCACTCCATGCCGTCTTAATAATGTTAATTGGTGTTTGAAAAGATTGGGTAATGGCATTCCAGACCGTTTGAGCAACAGAAACTAATCCGTTCCAAGCGTTCTTCAGGAAGTTAACAAAATTGGACCAGAGTTGCTGACCCATTTTTGTTTTTGTAAAGAATAAAACTAATGCAGCAACCACAGCGGCAATAGCGGCGATAACCAAGGTGATTGGATTAGCAAGCATAATACCCCAAAGAGCTTGTAAACCTCCGCCTAAAGCCATAGCTGCTGCTTTTAGCCCTGCAAATATTGCCTGACCTACTTGCAAGCCCACCATTGCTGTCTTTGCAAGTTTTGAGGTTTGAGCAAGTTTTGAAAGTGCGGACACTGCTTCAGTAACATTAGCTGCTTGTTTAAGTACAAGAAATACTCTTCCAAGGTTACCAATGGCGCCAACCGCTCCGCCAACTAATCCAACAATTTTTCCAACATTGGTTGTAAATGCACCAACAGCAGTGATTGCTGGACCAATAACCGGAGACAATCCAACAAATCCACGAATAAATTGAGCCATAGAATTATTAGAAGTTGTAGCCCATTCGATAGATTGATTAATCATATCAAGCATGGCTCCGTTAACTCCGCCTTTGGCTGCCATTGCTTTATTTCGGAGGGCTTCCCAGTTACCACCAACTTGTTCAATCTTTGAACCGATGTTTTGTTGCATGTCATTAGCTTGATCTTGCAAGAACTTAGTAGCAGCCGCAGTAGAATGTGCGGCTTTATCTTGTTCGGCGGCATATGCAGCCCAACTAGTTTTAGCATCACCAGTTTTATCGTTAATCGCGTCAAGCAAAGGAGCAATAGCCTTCATTCCAGACGCACCGAACATCGCTTTAAGTGCAGCAGTCTTTTGAGCATCGCCCATACCGTTAGTCTTATCAGCGATTTCTTGTAGGATTTGTGGGAATGGTTTCATCTTACCGGCACTATCAACAAACGTCAGTCCTAAGGCATCCATCTGTTTCTTAGCAATGGAGCTAGGCGCCAGCATTTGAGTGATCGCATGGTTTAAGTCATCAGAAGCTTGGGCAGCAGAGAACCCACGGTTAGTAAGTAAACCAATTGCCTCAGCCGTAGTTTCCATGTCCATACCGGCCATCTTAGCCGTAGAACCGATCGTAGCTAGGGCTTGCTGCATATCCTCAATTGAGGCGTTAGATGCGTTAGCCGTTTGAACCAAGATAGCAGCGGCTTGTTGAGGTGACTTCAGACTATTAGACCAGATATTCATTGCTTGCTGAACAACCCCAGCGGTTGCTTGCAAGTTAGAACCAGCGGCAGTCGAAGCTTCAGCAATTGCCGGGAACTGTTTCTTGATATCATCAAGCGAAGCACCGTTACGAGCCATTTCAACCATTGCGTCTGCCGCATCTTGAGCACTGATAGGTAAAACAGCTCCCATGTGATTAGCAACATCTGCTAACTCACCAATGTTTTTAGAAGTACCACCGGCAATAACAGCCGCTTGATTTAAGGAACTTTGAAAATCCCCAAAGCCTTTAACTGCTTTAACTCCCATTGCAGTAGTAGCAGCACCAGCAACGGTCATCGCTTTACCGACTCCTTGCATCTTCTGGTTAACTGAGCTACCAAAGTTTTGCGTTGCTTGTCCGGCTCGGGCTAAAGTGGAACTAAAGGATGAATCAACAGCCGATAAGATCGCACGAACACTATAGCTTTCCGCCATTGTCCATCCCCCTTTCTTTCCACGGAATAATCTTCCCAGCCGCTTTCAGTTTCTTAAATTCTTCTAGCCGCCGGTTAAAAATATTAGCTCGATCAATAACTCTAGTAGTATGACTGTGTGGCTTATAGTCGGCTTCAAAAACAGATCGAACCTGATCAATTTGTTTCTGAACATCAAAGAAGTCTTGAAACTCCCCAAAGACAGGCTTGGGATGTTTGGGACTCCCTTTAGTAGCTTGAACACTTTGGATCCACCATGCCAGGATCGCAAGGTTTTCCTGCTCATTAACACGGCGGATCTGATACGCTTCAAGCCGTAGCTGATACTCACGCAAGGTCATGCGCTTAACATCTTCAATATTAGAAAAGCCTAGAAGAGCTAGGCCGTTCAGCAATATCTCATGATACTGCTGTTTACTAGATAGCTCTTCTAGGGCTTCATGTTTTTTGCTGCCACCTTAACGGCGTTAGATTCAGAAATAGCCTTGTTGACTTCATCGAATACCTTCTCAAGATCTGAGTCGGTATCAATGAATTCGTCAATGGCCTTCTGTGTTGGCCGAGGCTTGTTATCCCATGCCGCACAGTAAAGCACATCAGCCAGGACAGCCGGATCATAAGCCTGCAGGGCTGGCAGAGACTTGGTTAAACCAAAACCAAACGATTGGCCATTGACCTTCATTCCAGCCACCTTATCCAGTTCACGGACAAACGCAACGCCAAAGTTTAATTCAACATTCTTACCATTAATCTTAATTTCCATCAGTTACTGCCTCCTTACTTACTCGCTGGAGCAGTGCCATCGGCATTACCCTTACCGGCATCGCCATCAACAAAGGCGGTACCGTTACCATTCTTATCTTGCTCAGTGACTTGACCAATCCCTTGGAAGACATAAGATAGTTCTTCTTCGGCATCATCTGGCAAGGTCAGCCAGCCGCGTTGTGGTTCACCCTTGATCGTAAAGGTTACATCACGAGTTGAGTTGTCGTCCGGATCGTTCTCATTTTCGTCTTCGGAAACAATCCCACGCATATACCATGCAAAGTATTGGCCTTGCTCATTACGGCGTTTCCGGTAAACAATCCATACTTCGATATCCTTGTTCTTCAAAAGTGAAGTCATCAGATCATCAGAAACCTTGCTGATGTTGTGGACGAACTCAATTTCGAGGTCTGTTTCCAAGGAAGAAGTAGTAGGAACCCCACCTTGCTTAGTTTGAGTAGTATCAGTATCACGTTGTGGATCAAAGTCCAGTGAAGTTTGGTAAGGAATCAGCTGTCCTCGTTCCTTGGCCGCGTTTTCTAGCAACCGAACATAGGCAACTGTATCAATACCTTGTAAATATTGAATATCGTTGTTTGCCATTAATTATCATCCTTTCTAAACTAAGTTAAATTTCAAGTTAACTACTGCATGATTTAGGACTGTGTCTGGAACGCTCGTATCTTGAATGATCTGATAATCACTGCCAGTCATTCGCCCACGATAACGATAATCAGCCGTTTTAAAACCAGTTGAGGCAATCATTAGCAACGAACTAGCCATTGTATCAATAACTAGCCGTTGGTCCTGATTGCCCCAGACATTTACAGTGAGATTAATTTCGGCACCAATGCTTGTCTTAGTCGTAATTGGTACCAGGTTCATATTTCCAAGCGTTACAAAGGGATAACCGACATTTTCAGAAGCCATTGGCAAATGATCATAAGTGTCATATCCCTTTTTCATCGACTGTAAGAAAACATAATCATACAGTTCTTGTTGTGGATATTTCATCATTGCATCAACCTTTTTAATTCGTTGATAAACATTTGTGACTGAACATCAAAGGCCGGCTTTAATGTTGGCATGGCCGACATAAACCGTGTGCCGTATTCCAAGTATGGGAAGTAATCAGTCGTCGGCCCAACCGAAACAGTCATGCCGCCGTCACTAAAGATAGGTTTAACTGACCGGCGTGTCCGACCAGTGGAGTAGCCATGCGTGTAAGCGGCCTGCATATTTGATTGGGTCCGACTAGATAACTGCGCGCCATGCTTTTTTACCACTTGCGGTACCGCACTCAAGTCCATTTTCCCCTTGATACCGGCAATCAAATCATCTAATCCTTCAATTCTTATATTAGTCTTTCCCAATATCTTCACCTACCAAAATAGTTACATTCTTTAATGGAACAGTAGTTGTTCGCATCCGATATTTAGTAGGACTATCATCAATCATTAAATACGCCCACACTTGATTAACTGGTTCTACTAAACGGATAACCTTCACACCCTGGACAATACTACCGAATAACTTCACTGTTCGATCAGCACCAACATCGGTGACGTCAGCCATTCGATCAGCTACTATCTCTTCCCCACCTTCATATTGAGAAGTCTTAGGGTTATACCGACGCTTGCCAGTGTTATAGAATTTCACCTCATGATTGAACCGCACGGCTATCACCTCGGTAAGGGTTAAAGAACTGAACGCGCCCCAACGACTTAACGTTTTTACCGTTCTGTTCTCGCCAAGCGTTGATATCGTCAATGAAGTCGTCGAAGTCCGATGAGTTAAAGGTGATTGACTGGCCTTCCTGAGAATAGGAGGCCATCCCCTCATTGGCTAAGCGATTGTAGCGCCGGACACAGACTTCTAACGCAATAAAAGATAAATCTGCGGGAATATTTTCATAATCGCCAAGACTTAACTTAAAGCGCAAGGCCTGTTCAGTATTCTTAATAATTAAATTAAGTAACGCGTTATGTTTGTCAGAAGTTAGTTGAAGCATTGTCTTCAATTCGTTCAGGTCAACAACATGATTTTCTTCTGTCATATTACTCACCTAACTTTGCTAATAAATCAGGTTTGTTATCAGTTGATGTGTAAGCAATCCCATGTTTATCAAGGTATGCTTTAATCTCGTCCACCGTGTTAGCGGACGTTGGCTTTACGTCATTTATTTCGCCCGCTCCCGAATTGTCGGGCGGTGTTATTTTGATGCAGGAGTACCCACAGTTGCAACCACGATACCATCAAGCCGTTCTGGGAAGAGTACACCAGAAGTTAAAGCCAGGGTTTCGTATGATGCATTTTCAGTCAGTGCATTGTGAACTACACCAATCAGGCCCGTTTCATCAGTAGTCAGGCTGAAAGCTTGGCTAAGGCTACCATTCATTGAGGCATAAGCATAATTCAAGTTCTGACTAGCAGTAGCCGCAATCGTGCCTTGTTTTACTGCACCAGTCAAGATAATGGTATCAAAGCCAAGGTAGTTCTGAATGTAAGTCAGGCCAAAGGCGGTTTGGGTCGTAAGAGTTGAGTCACCCAAGTAAGTGTAGAAGTCCAGCGGGTTGGCAAAGAGAACAGATTGAACGTCGTCGTCTTCCCACTTAATGACCAATTGACCGAGTGCCTGAGCAATTGCCTTTTGGAAGGTTTCACCGTTGGCCTTCGTCGTACCAGTTTGAACAAAATCGAAGAAGTCCTTCTTGATATCACCTTGAATGGAGCGAAGTAACTTACTATCAGTGTCGTTTACAGCGGCTGCAAAACCACTTGCTTGAATAGCTTCGGCAGTAGTTTGCTTACGGTACTTCTTGTAAGCCAGTTCCTTAGTGTCAGCCAGCTTACGAGTAACCTTGCTCAGTGGAATTACTTCACCTTCAGCAACATTACCATCAGCCTTAGTTACTTCAGACTTGTAAATCTTAATCTGTGAACCAACTGCCATTGGTTGCATCCGAGTTACATTCAATACTTGGAGCAAAGTACTAATTGAACCAGTGAATTGTTCCGTGAAGTCAATGGACTGTGCAATTAAGTCCTTTGAAGTTGTAATATTTTCTGTTGCCATAAATTATTCCTCCTAATGTTTATATAGGTCTAAGTTTTCTGCAATGACCTTTTGCCGCTTGATTGGGTCTTTGATCTTGCTAATCTCAACCTTAGTCATTGTCGGCTTACCATTATTTCTTGGTGTAGAACCCTTGAGAAGCTCCTTCTTCACACCGCTTTGAATTTGGTTGGTGTACTTAATCAATGCTTGAACATTGGCATAGGTCTGTTTGTCATCATCAACGACAACCATATTCAACACATCATCACCAACGGTTAGGCCAGCATCCTTAAAGACTTCATCGGTCTGCTTAATGTTATCCCGACGAGTGATCTGAGCACGAAGAGAAGCAATTTCCTTGTCCTTTTCGTCTTCGGCTTTTTTAGCCTTACCCTCGTCTGATAAATTCTTGATTGACTTACCTGATTGAAGCTCTTTAATCTTAGCGTTGGCCTTGTCCAATTGGTCTTGAAGAGAGTGCTTCTCGTTTTGTTCCTTACCAATCCGTTTCTGAAGCTTCTTGACCAGCTCGTCACCATCGAGTTGCTTATCTTTCTTTGGATTGGTACCAGTATCCTTAGGTTGTTCAGTGACTTGTTGTTCTTGAGTTCCAGTGTTCTTGTTATAGTCCATGTTGGGGACCTCCTTTACTCGCATTTAATGTCATGGGAGACGTCTCGGGTTTTGTTTAACGTCCACTACACACGGAACGGACATAAGAAAATGGACAGTCGATAAACTATCCTTTCTCAACATTTAAATTTCCATCGTCATCTTGTATCAAAGTATCTCCCCAGTGGCCAATTTCTATGTTTTTCCTACCATAAACAAAGAAAAGCATCTCACTGTCTTTACTATGATCGAACGGGCCATTATGTTGAGGACTATCAAGAATTATTTTATTGTTACCCACTAAATCCCATGCCCAATCTGCCCATGCTGTGCCAAACTGATACTTTTTCATTTTTACCTCCAAAAGAAAAAGCACTCAGGACTAATCTGAATGCTTATCTTTGCTATCAATCCAATATGCCGATATACTGCACCGACAATTAGGATGAATTGGAATTTGTGGTACTTCATCAACTGGGAATACCCCATAGCCAAGATCATACTCATCGTTATCGTTAATCTCTTGGCACACTCGACAGGCACCTGGCTCAGCGTACCACTTCACGTACTTGTAATCGGCAGTTTTAATGCTGTCAATCTGTGCTTGATATTGAACCCGGGCTGTTTCTGTTCGGGCTAGTCGCTCAGTAACATATGCATGATTCTTAATGGTTGTCCTAACCTGATCACGGAGATTACGGGCAATTGCTTGATTGCTTTGCCCAGCAATTAAACCATTGGTTAAGGCAGAATCAAGAGCGGCTTTTAGAGCATCCTGGTTCAACCATAATCGTTGACTCCAATTAGCTCCGCCAACCTGTTTCATAACAATCTTTGCAATGTTGTCGTCATTGATGATTGCATTGTTGAATTTAAGATTACTCCCAAGAATGCCAGCTTGTCGTTTTACTTCTTTGATATAGCTGTCATTCAGTTTTACTCCTAAATCTTTATTAATGTTCATGTTGGCTTCCGTTAAGTGCAACCCAACTTGACTTTTAAGATACTCCAAGCGATTGATTCTCATCGTCGCATTGTAGATCTTCATTCGGCGGTTAACGTCGGCACTAAAGTCCGCATAGGTTACTCTTTTGCCTTCTGCTCTCATCTGGGCAGCTTGCATGACTAACTTCTGGGCCTCAGCTTCATAGTCTGCAATATCCATTGCATCAACAGCGGAATAGGCATTCTGTAGGCCACCTACTGACTTAGCAAGTGACTGATACTGATGATCGATATCCTTGTTAATCTGAGCAATAGCAATATTGTAATACCGCTCAATTGCCCGATTAAAGGCTGCGTCGGTAGCAATGTTCTTCTCTTGCCACTTACGCTCCTCCTTTTCACGTTTCTTCCAATACGCACTATTCGTCGTTGTCGGCATCATCATCACCATCCGGCTTGTCTTGGTCTAAGGCCGCAGGACCATACTTCAAGGCTTGTTGCATGTCATCCTGTTTCTCTTTGTTGATCCGCTTCAATTCTTCCTTAGGGTCATCAACAAACGGCAGAATAGACAGCAGAGTTTCCTGTGATACCAGCCCCTGTAACTTCTGGGCGGTATCTGCGTCGTTTGAAATATCGTCCGGTAGATTACGATTGAAAGTGAAGTCAAGCTCTCGCCAGTCTTCTGAGTGAGCTTCCGGCAATACCGTACCAACGCTAAAGATGATCTGGTAAAGGTACCGCAATGCTTGTCGGAATTTACGTTCCTTGTTAGCCGCCATATTCCGCATTGGCAGAAGCTTATACTGCAAGGCCACACCAGAAGAGTTACCGGCAAAAGCTTCATCATTAAGGTTGGCTACCATGCTGATCTGGTAAATCATAGAAACCAGCCGGTCAATAATATGTTCCTGCATATTGTCGCCGTCCGGCTTACTGATGAAGTCCACCGTTGCGTTGATTGCATCAGCATCCGGACTATAGATCATCTGGTTACCAATCAAATCAGCATCTGGTTTACCATCCCCATCTTGGTCTAGGTCTACACCCAACACTTTCAAGTAGGCATTGTCGAAATACTCAACCTGATTGGCTTTCTGACTAAGCACCCGGTCTAGCTCATCGATCAACGTTTTAACATTATCAAAGACCCCCTGTCGCTCTTCATTACCATAGAATTCAACGGCGGGCACCAGCTTATATGGATTGGGCGTTTCCTCAGTAAATTTACTGTCCTCAAAAGAAACAATCTTAGTAGCGTAGTAAACCATACCGACCTGAATACCATCTGTATTCTTCCAATAACGAACAAATGCTAGCGGCTGTCGTGATACAGTGTCATCATAAATCATGAAGGAGTCCATTGGGGATGAGTAAGCAATCCGTGTTTTACTCTCTTCGTCCTGATATACAAAAGCAAGTGAACGCCCGAAGATATCCGCTTGCTTACTGATTTCACTTAGCTTGTCCTGTAACGAATTCTCATCGTTCCATTCCTGCAAGGCCATATTGGTTTCCTTGTCTTCCAGTGTAACCTTAGGTGGAATACCAGTGAAGAAACCGTTGTATGTGTCAACAATGTAGTGTGGCAGGTTGGCAACTAAACGATTATCTGGTCCAAACTGTCGTGGCAGCTTGTCCAAGATATCATGATTGCCTTTATACATCTCAAGGTTATGCTTGTACTCGGCCGATAATTCGATGTTCTTACCAATAAACTTCAATAGATCAGGCATCGTCAATTCATCATCTTTGGGATAAATGAACACATTGCCCTCAACTACCTGCCCCTTAATTTCTGTCATTCAATCACCGCCTTAAATGTAAATGTTCTTCAGGATCTTACCCTTTGGACTAGCCATGCCGTTGATTTCATTCAATGCATAACGGATGGCATCAATCTCGTGGTTATATGCATCGACCGGCTCATTGGTGTACTCACCAGTTTGCCGGTCTTTCTTATATGTGTAATTCTCTAACTCTTCAATCGTCTTCACACAGCGATCATCTACAACCAGGTGATACTGCTGCATGAATGAAATCCCCTGAATAATGCTGTCCTTACCTTTCTTGGCCGGTCTAATTCGGGGAATGCCATCACGTTTGATCTCGGAAATTGATTTAGGTTCAGCCGCATCAGCCGTGATGATCTCTTTGGAGTAACCCATTTGCTTGATCATTCTGGCAATATCGCTGTTCAGCATTCCATGCTTGGCATATTCTTCCATGATGTAGATGGTGTGATTGTCCTGATCGACCTTGACGTGCATGAAGGCTGTTTCATCGTTGGTATACCCGAAGTCGAGGCCGAAGTACGATGGCAGGTTCACCATTCGTTGAGCGCTAAGACGGCGTTTACTGAAGTCAGGAAAGACCAGTTTATCCAGCGTGGCAAACTCGCCCAACGTATAGATTTTATAGTAAGCCGGATTAGTTTGTTTCAAGTTCTCAATCGTCCTGATGTTGTCCGCATCGAGGAAGTGATTATCCTTGTATGTCGATTGATGAATGGCTACCCGTTCAGGATTGACTTCAGCTTCAGGAGCGAACCATTGTTTGTACGTCCAATTCAGCTTTGAAACTGGATTAAACATACAAAACAATTGCCGTTTCCTATGTTTCGGTTCACGAAGACGAAGGGTAAGCTGGGTAAAATCATCCTGGTTAAATTCGGACGCTTCTTCCATAACCACATCGGATAATCCCTTGATTGACTTAATCTTTTCTGGATCATCCATCCCCTTGAACAAGAAAACCGCACCATTCGGCAAATGAATAGTACGGTTTGATTTATTCACTCGGCATAGTGGCAGAAGTTGCCATGTTGACAGGCAATCAACCACATCGGTAAAGATTGAGTCTTGAATTGTTCGATCGACTTTCCGGAGCCATAGTACTTTGCGGGGATGATTCCAATGTTTTAAAACTTTAAGCACAACTTTCTGAACTACACCATGTGACTTACCTGAACTCGCTCCACCGTAGGTCAGTACCAAACCTCAATAAAATGACTGTAGTCGAATAAGTTATCAAAGATCTGCTTATTGAATACGTTATATGGTTTTGGAAAATTTAATTTGACGCTTGGCACTGTATCACCCCCCTAGTTGTTTTCATAATAATCACTCACTAGAAAAGCCATGAAGAACTCAACGACGATTGCAGTAATGAAAACGCCCTTAGTAATTAAGCCAGGCTTCAGCAACAGGCCAGCAATTAACATCACTGGCACTGCTGACAGCACACTAATTATCTTCATCGTAGTCCCCCATTCCAATATCAATATTCATATTACCGGATATTTCCTTCTTATCCGTCCATGCACCATGACGTTTACCAATCAGTTCAGCAGCTTTAATCCGGTCTTTAGCAGAAACCGGTACATTATCATAAATACCCTTAGCAGTTGCCACTGATTCAGTCTGTTCACCACGCATAACATAAGTAAGGTATTCCATCACCTCAGTCATGTCCGCCGTCTTCTCAGATTCAATCTCAGCGTTACGTTTATCGATAGCAGCTTTAATTACAGGTTTTCTCAGGTTTTCCTGGCCTACAGAATAAGCAGACCGTTTAGAATATCCTGCTTTAATGGCGGCCTGAGTAGCATTACCCGAAATAATGTACTCATCGACAAACCGTTGCTGTTTCAATGTTAACTTTTTAGTAATGCTACTCGCCCCCTTTCCAAAATAAAAAGCCAGCGCTAGGCTGACTTTTTATTTATCCAATCATTATCCTTTTTCCTAATAAGCAATATAGAATTACCTATAATTGTAGCATTAATAGCTGGTATTCGATTTTCAGTTCCTGCACGAGATCTCCTTATTAATTTATCAATATCAAAATTGACAATATAAATATTACCAGTTTTTGTACTTGTATATGGAACATAGCCTAATAAAACTAAAACTGGATTTAAATAAACAAGATTCATCTTAACATATATTATTCCAATAAGAATAAACAAAATTGAATTTGTGATTACTGAACCAATAAAATCGTCACTATTAATTGTTGCTAATGGAACAATATAAGCCATTAAATAATTAATCATAGAATCACTTTTCAGCTTATCAATTTGTTCATCGGTTGTTAGGTCAATCTTGTTTCCTTTTCCCCTCAAATAGCAGTATAGAACAAACACAGAGATTATTACAAGAATTAGTAATATTACGAAAGCAACCCAGTAAGCGATATTCTTGTCTTTATTAAAGTTATTTATCATCAATAGAATATATAACGGTAAGTAGGAACTTATAAAAGCAAACGTTTTATTCAACAACCCCACTCCTTCTTATTCGTCCACTATTCCTTTCCTTTTATGTTGTGTTGTTCTGTAATAATAATCCGAAATCAAATTCAATACAGACTCTTTATCTGGACTTTCATCAAATATAATTTTTCCGTTTTCATAACTTACATCTAGACTAAAATCTTTAATAGTATTTTGAACATCAGTTCGATTGCTCAAAGGATTATCAAAACTTATACCTTTTCTTTTCATACTTATTAACCGATTCATTAGCCTTTCATTAGACCTAATATTCCTTTCGAATTTGTCATAATCATCAATAACTTTGCTGCTTTTTACGGGTTCCAATATATTAGTAACTTGCCGCTGAAAAGAGCCTTTTAAATTAAAGAGCTTCTTTATTGAATTGTAATTTAATATAAAAATTAAACCATCATAAACAATTAAATCTACGGAATTATCTATTCCAATGACTTTATCATCTATCTGAGTTAACTTATTCCCACTAATACGCGCAAACGTCCCACATTCGTTAACTTTTTTATAACCATTCATTTTACGTATTATACGAATATCTTTTCCTGAATTATCCTTAATACTTAAAACATAAAAATCAAAGTCTGTGATTTTATCTTTATAGTTAGTCACTGGATTGGTTCCAAACGATATTATAAACTTGGGAAATTCATTTATATATTTTCCTTCCAAGTATTCAAAAGTTTTATCTTTGTGCTTAAGTGGATCATAAGCCAAACATTTTTTATCACTAAACCATTTAATGTAATCAACAATGTTTCCTATAAGTTTTTCTTTAAATGCAGACTTGTTAGAAATATTAACTGAATATGTATCAAATAAATTAGGATTTATACCATTTCCTTTTTCAACAATTACAAAGGAAAGTGAAATATTATCTATATTCATTTCATTACACATATCAGAATATTCTTGATTTTTAGAATTAACCATAACTACAAACACCTCCTAATATTATTCCACTATTATTCTATCAAAAAAAGAGAGCTTAGTTGCTCTCTTCAGTGAAATAATATTAGGTGTAGTTTAACGTCATTTCGGACAATGACGGCCTGTGGAGTTGAACCCAGAGTAAGTGCCAATCCAACGGGGACTTAATCATTCTTTTTGACAATACCAGTATATGCCCTTTTATCCCCGCGTGGTACCCGCTTGATCCCCGTTCAATTCCTGACTCATCCCCGATTTTAAATAGACATGAAAATCAGGAATTAATTTACGATCAACACGGTATATTGCACACTTTGGCTCAATGATATCCGCGAAATCAAGGCAGGCCCGCTCTTCTAGTGCCTTATAGCCATCACCGCTATATCGGCCTAGCTTCGGCGCCAGTTCCTTAACGTACATACGATCTCTAAAACCCGGTAAAAAACGTTCTTTCAAAATGACTCTGGACGAATACCGACAACTTTGAATGGCCTCACGAACGGCGCAAACCGCATGTAAGCAGTCGGCAATGTCGGCCAGCCGATCATCAGTCGAGTTAAAGGCCGAGCTGCCTTTGATTCCAGTAATATCTATTGTTGGGGAGCGCAAGCCATAGTCACCCGCTCTCAAACAGATCCCTTCAAATCGGTCATCGTCCCAAAAGAAATGACGCACTTTGTCAATTGTTGCTTGTTTATCAATTTGCGGAAACAGTTCCATGAAGTGCACTCCTCATAATTAGATTGATATTTGTTTCAAGAGCACCCATGCATGGGTGCTCTTTATTTTGTCAGTTTCACCAGCGCCAAAACGGGATTCCGACTAGCAACCACACCAACCCATTAGCAATCACCAACGCAGTGAGTAACGCTAAGATCCATTTAATCGTTTCCATCATTCATTGCCCTTCCGCGCTCTTTTTACGTACTGCCGCTTTATGCAGCTCATTTTTCACCGTTTTAAACGACCGCTTTGAAATGCATGCAGCATCCGCTAAAGTTAGTTTTCTTTTGATTTTCCATTCCAAAAGCATGTCCCACAATTCTGGAAACTCGCTTGTGCCCTTGTGAGCGCCCGCAAGCTTCCGTTCCTTGGTTAAAAAGATCGTGCGCAAGCCATCAATCACACCCTTTCGTTTAGCCATTTCCAGCTCTCGGAGCCGTTCTTGCTCAAGCCGGTCATCTGACTTACGGAGTTTTTCAATCACCCTTAATCGGCGGTTGAATTTTTGAGTTTCTCGTTCAAAGTCAGGTTCGCCAAATTCTTCAATATATGCCTTATCTTCAATTTGTAAACGGTCATCAAAGCGCATATGGATTGCACAAAGCAGGCCACGTGTCAGTAAGTCCACTTTTCTACCTCCTAATCTTTAAATCCATACCCTACAAGTCCTTCTTTTACGATCTTAACCGCGTCATCTGGCGATCGGGCAATCCCATGAATTACGCCTCGCTTGGTGAGGAACTCATGGAACCGCACCTGATCCTTGCGTGGCCGGCCGGTTGGTGTTTTAACTTCGATATAAAAGACCTGATGGTCTGACCACCGAAAACCGTATAGGTCAGGATGACCACTAGGCACACCAGCCGAGAAAAATCTTCCATCAGGTGTTTTAACTGAGCCAACATTAACCCGGAATACTGTACACTGATGTCGTGACAATGCTATCCGAATATCATTTTGAATTTTGTGTTCACTAGTCATCGCTATCTTTCTCAATATATAAGATCGAAGTTGATGGGATGTGGATATCTCTTCCATCTGTATCCACACCATGAGCCCAGTCATCTTTAATTACTAGAGTTTGGAGCTCAATATAGTCGTCTCCATGATCATTCAAATAAACTGTAATCATTATTTTTACCTCTTCATTATCTGACCAGCGCGGGCATCCCACCCGTACGGTGTTTTAAGTGCACTGACTCATTGGGGGGTAACACTAAAAAATAGTGTTACCATGTGTTACCCCTTACTCTCCCAAGGAATTAACCCAGAAGTTACACATTTTCTATTTTTCAACTTTTCTATTTAATACATACAGGTAGATATATAAAATATAAAAGTTATATATATTAGTAATAGTGTTACCTTTTTATCTATCCCTTGGGGCTGTAAGAATCAGGGTGGTAACACATCAGGTAACACTATTTCAATGTGTTACCTTTTTTAAGTAACCACGCGATACTTTTCCATTTCGCTTACGCATGCCTTTACGCCAGCCGAACCGGTTAATCATAATGTTGGCAATCTGGTTTGATAGCTTGCGATTCTTTGCTAGATCGACACCAGGCACAACTTTCAAGCTGATGGTTTCACTAGATAAGAAGTCTCGATCAGCCCAGTCGTTTTCAAGGGCATCAGCGATTGAATCTTCTAAATCATCGGTGTACATGAATGTCTGCCGGTGCTTATCCAGCATTTCTTGTTGTTCGCTGGTTAGATTGAAGCTGTAATCGTCGTTCTTGAAAAGATGGGTTGCTTCGCCCCAGACTTGCTTGACATATTCGGGAGTTAAATCCCGAACCGGATTGGCTGCCTGTCGGCCTTTGTCGACTAGTAGTGGCAGAAAGCGCCGTTCACCAGTCTTGTCTTTTAAGTAATACAGGTTGTTGGTCGTCCGGGCCAACACGAAGCCTTTAGAAAATCGTTCCGCCTGATGACCATACGGTTTTCGGTACTCGAACTCTTGCAAGGTAACGAACTTCTTCAATACTTCAAACGTTGAATTGGCGGTTGCGGTCATTTCATCATCGTTCACAATTAATGATCTTCTCATTACCGCAAAATCATCTTTGTTTTCAAAGCTGGAGAATTGGTCGGTATAGTAACTGTATGGTGCTATTTTCTGGAGGATGGTTGTCTTCCCAGCACCCTGGCCACCGACCAGGTCCAGCACAAAGTCAAACTTGCGTTTTGGATCATAGGCTTTAGCAACGGCACCGACGAAGAACAGTTTAGTGATCAGCCGGGTTGCTTCCGAGCGTTCAACGCCGAGATAATCGCTGAAGAAGGTGTCCAGCCGTTCTTGGTGGTCCCATTGCTCATAAGCTGAGTTCATGTATTCAAGAACTGGATTATAACGATGGCGATTAGCAACAACCGTCAAGGCACTCCGGATCAGCTGGTTGGTAAATAGTACCTGGCCATAGTCTTTGGATGCCTCAATATAGGAAGCTAATTCATCAACATAGGAATCTTTTAGCATTCCCTTTTTGATCAGAAGCTTGTCACTACTACGAGCTACATCAATCTCACCAGTAAACTCGTTGAATTTGAACATTCCAACTAATTGGGGATCGCGCTCTAAAATCACTTCAATATTAAACAGGCTTTTTGGTTTAATTGCCCCTTTAGCGGTCCGAATGAACGGGTCCTCTTCGTCAACCATCTTGCTGAGCTTGCTGGCATTATCCTTATCAAACGGTACAACTTTATCTTCACTCACTTACTTCACCTCGCCTTCGGATTTCCTTTTTAATCATGCTATTGACGGTGGTTACAACCTCATTATCTGATAGGCTGTACTTGGTTCGTTGATTAGCAATCCGGGCCAATTCCAGGACACATTCCGGGTCAACATTCCGAAATAGCAATCCTCCAGCAAAGGCAGCCAAGGCATCATTACGTCCACCGGTTGGCCCCAAGCCCTGCACGATTTGCTCAAATAAAGCAGACGTTTGGGTATGACCTTTAGTATGGAAAGCCTCGATCTTCTTGCTGCTGATTGTCGGTTTTCCTTTTTCTTCGATCAGCTGGATTAGTTCTTCAGCCGGTTGGATCATTGGCTTGTGGTTCAACCATTGATATGCCTTATCGTCAATAATGCTTGGTGCCACCACTACATAGTTGTTTGGATGGGCCTTAATATCGACACCAGGTAAGAAGCCAATATTCTGACTAATTCTCTCCTTAGGTTTAGTGAAGAAAAATTGGTAACCATCATGCGCCGTCCGTTGACACAATGTGTTAAACCATTCCGGATGGCTAAGATTCTTAATGCTTAGCGTGCCATCATCCCCGCCTTCGTGTCGATCGACATCAACAACGAAGAATTGATCGGTCTTCAAAGCGATGTTGGCATATGGATGACTGGTCCAAAACTTTTCAATTTCAGCTGGCGTTAATGGCTCACGATCAGCAAACTTTACCAGCGGTTTTTTGCCAACGGTAGGAATGACGCTGAATCCTTTTTTAGCATATTGGATTGCATAATTAACTAAACTTTTCATAGCTAGAACGGCAGATCATCATCATCGACCTCTGTGGTGGTTTCTGAGGTGCCAAAAACTGGTTGTGGCTTTTCGATCTTCTTGCCAGCACTAAATTCGTAGTTCCGGTAAGGATTGTCAGGGTCTTTCTTATTAGGAGTTTCCTTGATCGTCATGTGTAAGGTCTTGCCCTCATATGGCTTAAAAGCGGCTACCAGTTTTTCATAAGCATCGGTTTCGTTGTCTGGGAAGTATTCCGGCTTCATTTCAAGACCAACCATTTCACCGATCTTGGCGATTGTCCGGATATTCCGGGATACCACAAATTCTGGCATTGGCTTACCCTTGCTGGTCTTAGTGGCTAAGCTGATCCGCAATTGTTCGTGACGACTGGCAAACTTACCAGCGATTACTTGCATATCGAACAGCAAGCAATCCCAACCAGATTGGTAAACCGGGTGGTCAACCTTACCTAGCATTACTTCATAGTCGCCCTCAGGGATAAGTTGACTTTCATTCAACTTACCATCCTTAGCGTCCCAGTTGTTCGTAGCCTTCTTGTATGCATCTAAAAGTCCCATAATTTATTCCTCCTAATTAATCAAACATGCCTTCGCAAGATTCCAGTAGCTTCTTAATTCGACTATCCTTAATGTTCTCTGCCTTGTACTTAGTACGACGATCAGTAATGGTACGAGTATAGTTATCCTTCCCAAATTTCTGTGTATGGATAACCAGGTCGCAGTTGCCATTTACGATGTTGTAGTATTTAGTCTTTAATGATGGTCGGTAATCAGTTGACCCGGTCTGTTCATCAGTAATCTGCAATTCGCGACTGACATAAATCACGTTCATTGGCAATGCCTTCAAATCCATCACAAATTGTTGAAGAACTGTGTTGAACATCGCGTAGCCCTTGCCATACGGAATGTCGCTCAACGCTTTAACTCCGTTATCAATACAGATGGCCTGCTCAATCATGACGCAGATATCATCAATTACATCGATGATGACGGTTTGAAAAGTGTTGTCAGTGGATTGAAGTGCAGTGATGATTTCATCAAGCTGGTCAATGACTGATTGCTTCAGTCCACCATCGTCGTCACGAACGTTGCGGATTTGAATACTTGGTGCAGACCCCTGTTCACTGTTCCCATCGGTGTTAAGGGATAGTGGATGTGGAAAGAAGCTTGCAAAATAGCTCTTCCCGGACATCGTGGCACCCCAGATAAAGAAGTTGTGTGGTTGAGGCGTCGGATGCTGTGGTTTATCTTCAGGTAAAATCGACATTTAATGTTTCCTCCTATTCTTAAATTGGTACCAAGCCCAGCCTGGCGAGTAATTGTGCAATTTAGCATAGGCTTGTAGTTCTTTTAACGTCGTCAGTTGGCCAGGTGTTTTATCAGCAACATTGGCCATTACTTGATCCTCCAAAATCTTATTAACCATTTGCTTACGATGCTTAACAGCTTGATTTTCTTTGATTTCTTGTAGATCAACGTTAACAATTTTGTAGTCCTTGTTTTCCTTCTTTAATTCATGACCACACAACGGACAACAACCGTCTGTAATCTGGTCGCGATAGAATGTCCCAAAGCAGTAGTTACACTGTGCAATCGCCGGGCCGTTATCAGTGTTTGACTTAGCTTTTCGCTTATTCTTTGTGATAATTGCTTCCGACCAATTGCGGTCGTTATTGGGTAGCCCAAAGTTAAGGAAATTATCAACATGGTCAATAATGATTGCTGTCTTTCCTTTACGAGGGTTCAAGCACCGCATCGAAAACTGTAAGTACAACGCTAATGAACTAGTTGGCCGGGCCATGATGACACAATCAACGTTTGGTAGGTCCACCCCTTCTGTGAAGAGATTGACGTTCACTAGAATGGTTAGTTGCTGATCACGAAACTGCTGAACGAGTTTGTCACGTACTTTCTTATCGGTACCACCATCAATCTCTTCGGCGGTGATCCCCGCTTCATGAAATTTCTTGGTGACCTCTTTAGCGCTGGCAATTGAGTGGCAGTAAACCACCGCTTGTTTGCCTTTGGCTAATCGCTGATATTGATCTACAATGTGACCGTAGATCTGGTGACTGATGGCTTCGTTCATACTGTCTGAACTGTAATCACCATGTGCTTTACGCAACTTTGAACGGTCAATATCCCCCAGGCCATAGTATTTGAATGGTGCTAGGAATCCGTGTTGGGTTAACCATTTGATTGACTGACCAACAATCAGATCGTCAGCAATTAGGTCAAGTTGCTTGTGCCCAGTCCGAATTGGCGTTGCTGTGAAATAAAGTACGTAAGCCTTCGGGACAGCTTGCAAAATCCGTTGGTAAGCCTTAGCAAGCGCGTGGTGAGCTTCGTCCACTAAAATGAGTTGTGGAGCCGGTAAGCGGGCAACTTGTCGTGTTAACGTTTGTACCATTCCCATCGTGGCCAGGGACATATCAACTTCTTGAACTTTAAACGTCTCTTTTGCTTGGTTAAGGACTTCCTTTCGGTGAATGATGAACATAACCCGATTACCTTTACTGGTAGTCTTCCTCGCTATTTCAGCCATGATGACAGTTTTTCCTGTACGTGGCGGTTGCTGCACGATGATTCGCCGATGGCCTTGCCGCATTGATTGATAGATCCGGTTAATTGTTTCGGTTTGATAATTGCGTAACTCAAACATCGCCCTATTTAATCACCACCGATCGGTTATCTTTCAAGTGTGCCCCAGGTACGGTTTTACCGGCCTTGAGAGCTTGGTAGATACCCACTTTGTCGCCCACGATTTCTGTTTTCGTTAGTTTATAGTCATCTGGTAAGCTGTCGAAATCATCAATCACTGTGGAGGCCTTAAAATTCCGGACCCTCAGCAGGTGATTGTCGGTCTCAACCTTTTTAATCCCGGCATTGTCCAGTTCAGACGTCAGGTACTGCTTCAACCATTGGGCCCGTTGCAGGTCTGCCTTGGCGGATTCGTTCCAGTCCTTAGCCTTAGCCTTTTTGCGTTCGGCGCTAGACTGGAGTTCGTCAATCACGCTAGCGATGCCGTCAGCCTTGATTTCGATCTCGTCTTTGATGGCGTCTAACGTATCGACGACCGCTTGTGGGTCGAGGTCTTCGCGTTCCAGTAGTTCCTTGTAAGCGTCGCTTAACTCATATAGTTTCATCATTTCCACCCCATTACTTCGTTCAGTTTGTCACCCCAGTAGTCCAACCGGCGGAAGTACTCACCGCACTGGTCTAAAGGAATCTGTGCTCCTTTACTTTCGATGATGTGCATTTGTTTTTTTAATCGTTAGGATTTGATCGTCCATAGTGTAAAAGTGCCTCCTGCTCAAATTGCTTTGCCATTATCATTAGTTCTTCGCTTTGAACTCGAAAATCATGGGCAAGCTTGAAAAAGTCATCCGCCGTCATCGTGGTCACATGTGCCAACCCTAGCTGAGTGCCCATAATCGTTGCTTTATCAGCCACCAGTTTGCGTAAGCGCAGTTCCGTTTCAGTAAATTGCATGATATAATCACCTCGTAGATACTTATTTTTTGGATCCTAGTGGTTACTAGGATCCTTTTCTTTTGGCTCTGACCATGGGCTTAACCACTGGGCCAAATCAAAGCTCAACATTGGGATCAAGCCAAAAATGGCAACCAACCCCCACATTTGCGTGTAGCCCATCAGCCAGAGCCAGGTCAGTTCAGCGCCAAAACTTACGTAGAGCAATGCTTTTAAAACTGACATTTTTTATCTCCTTTCATTATTTACAAAGTTACGCTGTTACTTCTCATCGCATCCCCCCTTCCACTAGGTTTTTAATGGCCTGGCCGCCGTGTGTTTAATAAAATTGTTTATTTTTTAAAGTAACGTTAAGTTCCTTGCCAGTTAAATTGACGAGGAGCTTTTTACGTTTGCTCATCATTCTTCAACCAATCGTCCAAAGCGCGGCGCTGGAAAATATAACGCCCATCAATTTTCTTGACTGGTAATCCTTTCGTTTCAATTAATTTGTCCAGCGTGTTTCGCGAAATTCCCAAATAATTGGCTGCTTCCGTTTTGTTCATGTTTTCTTTCGTGTCGTTTTTTTGTGGCAGTATTTCAGCGATTTTCTCCTCAATAATCTGTCGGAACAGCTCATCGGGAATATTGACCATTACCTGCATGCTTCTTCGCCTCCTTCCATCGCCATACATACTGGCCGCGTTTCTTTGCGGCGACCAGCGCGTAAATACCGTGCGTTATCGGGTCTTCTGTTAGGCTGATGTTTTTGGTGTCCTTTTCGTAACGTACCAGTCAGCGGTGCGCTTCTCCTCTTTGTGTGGTCATTGGGTACCTCTCTTTCTTTCAATATTCTAGTTCAAAGTTTTTGAACTTAAAGGGCAAAAAAATACTCTGGAATTTGGGAGCTATCGACTTCTAGCAACTCGATCGCCTTGGCAATTTCTGGAGCTTTCCAAGGAACCTTATTATTCAACTTCATTGATAATGAATGTTCTGACAACCCCATCGCTTGTGCAAACTTGTATTGAGTGCCAAACTTCTCTACGATTCGTCCTGACAGTCTTGAGTAGTCAAACGTCATCCTTTCACCTCCTTTTAAGTTCAACTGATTTGAACTTTATGGTTACATAATACCATCGTTTTTGAACTTGTCAACAAACAAATTCAATTTTATTGAATTTGTCTTGCAATTAGGTTCAAGAGAAGATAACATAGATGTAAAGTAATGGAGGGATGTTTTATGAAGAGAAGAACTGTGGGCGAACGCTTACGTGAATATATGGCTGTCCATGGTTTGAAACAAGTGGACATCTTGGAGAAGACTCGCCCTTATTTTACCGATAAAGTAAAGATTTCTAAGACCGATTTGAGCCAATACGTAAACGGTAAAACTGAGCCTCGTTCTGACAAGCTATACATTTTAGCTAAAGGGTTAGGGGTATCAGAACAATGGCTTTTAGGTTTTGACGATGGGGCACCTATCACTACCGATTATTCACAAGCAAGAGAATCTTTGGGGCATTCGGGACCAAATGTAATTGACGATGGTCTCTCCGTCGACGAAGCCGTGGATAACCTGCGGGCCTACCAGGGCAAACCTATTAGTGACGATGAAAAAGAAGTTTTAAAAGACATTATTAAGGGTTACTTGGACCGGAGGTAGGCGCATGGAAGACTTGATGGAATGGCTAATTAATTACGCTTTCGATCACCATATCGGAGTTCAGTTAACCAGCTTTTTGCAGCCCATGACTCCGTCCACCAGCTTTAGCGATTATCGCCTGGTAGTGATTAATACCCGTTGGCACAAGCCCAACGAAATCCCTTTTTCACTGGCTCATGAAATCGGCCACGTGATGAATGGTGATCGCGGTGTCCATGCCTATACGGCGGTGGCCGATACAAAAGAAGAGTATGCCGCAAACATTACCGGGATTGGATTGCTATTGAAATATTGCCAAGAGCATGACATTCACTTTACTAACCCGATTGAATTTTGCGAACGGTTTGGAATCCCAATGGAATTGGAATACGTTGCTATTTTGAAGTTAAATGGCATTATATGAGGGTTATTTTTCAAATAATATGTAAGCGCTAACATAAAAGTGCTAGCGATGAACCGCTGAATCAAAAACACCCTGACCCTGATAACTTTACATCCCAAGCGACGTTAATTCATGTGATCTTCTGCCAAGCACATGGATGTTAATAAGAATTTACCGACAGCGTGAAAACTCTAGGAGGTACCAAAATGGGCTTATTTGGTAAAGGAACCCCACTTGGACACGGAAAAAAGGAAGTCCAATACATGATTGATAATGGTCTTGAAAATCTAGACCCAAAAACGAAAGACTACATTATGGAACGTATCGCTTACGTCGAGAATTTCAAGAAAACTTCTTTTCCAGCACTTAATGATCTAGGATTGCGGGCTGTTTTTAACGAATTGGACCTGCTTTCACACCAAAATTGGGTACTTATCAAGCAGAATGACGAAATCATCAAACTGCTGAAACAACAAAATGGAGTGTCTAATGATGAAAAGGACGAATCTGATCGTTAATCTAGCGCTTGTTGCTGTTATTGGCACAATTACACTAGGAACGATCGAAGCTCTGCCAAGCACAGGACCGACTGTAGCTCAGGCATCATGGAAAACTATGCGCCAAAAACAAAAAGCCAAGAAACTTGAACTTGGTGCTAGCAAGAAGCAAGTCATCAAGAAACTGGGCAAACCGGAGCGCGATGATAATCAAATGCTGACGTATCATGATTTCGTATTGTACTTTGAGAACGATAAGTTGGTGGGTAGTGACCTTCCAGAAATTCAAAAAAAGGTTAATAAGAAAATTGCTGTTGAAAATGCAAGAAAGAAACAGCTAAAGGGTCAAGCTCAATACTTTGGACGCCGTCCAGTCTACGATCTACAGAAAATGCCATCAGCATATAAGGCTGTACGTTCTGGCGATGAAATGTGGTACTTGTATAATCCTGGCGAAGGGCAACCTCTCTTGCTCCGCGTTGATGAACCTGGTGATATGACAACCGTATATGTATATAACAAAAAGAAAGAAAACGGTCGCGGTCGATTGCTCTACACTGGACGAACCATCTACCAGAAGAACGGTAACAATAATCAAAACTACTACTAAATTTACTGGAGGATAGAAATTATGAAAAAACTACTTAAATCCATCGCGTTGATATGCGCTGTTCTAGGTTTAACTTTCGTTGCCGTTGGCTGTGGTCAAACTAAGCCAGACTATACTGCTAAGACTGCTGAATCATCATTGAATGCTGGGAAAGATCTGGAAGGAAAAACAGTTAAGTTTAAAGTTACCGCATATGAGCCAGCCAGCTTTTTCGGCTACAACATGGAAACCGGAAAACACCTCAACTTTGTTAGCCAAGATAATCCCAAAGTTAAAAAGGGGGACACAGTAACCGTCAAAGTTAAGAAAGTTACTTCCACAATGGGATCATTCATCATTACGTATTCTAATTTGCAAAAAAACTAAGCTAACTTCCCGCTTCAACCTGGAAGTGGGCTACTATATAAAGCCGGAAATTACTATGGAAATTTATTAAATAGTTTAAGAAGTCAAAAAACTGCTTGATAAATAACTCATAACTTCTTCTGAATACATAGGCCTGGCCGCCGTGTTAAGGAGGAATTAGAATGAGTTTTGTAAAGAAGCGGCCGAAAGGCTACTATGGCGTAGCAGAATACCGGGATAATAACGGTAAACGTCACCAAAAAGGGGCTGGAACGTTTAAGCTAAAGCGAGAAGCGTTAGCGGCGGCAGACAAGCTAGAGCGAGAACTGAATGGACTGAACACGGAATTAGCTAACCTATCCTTTGCTGAGTACTATCAGCGCTGGTATCGGCTATACAAAGAACATTCCGTTGAGCCAATTACACAGGTGCGTTATCGGACAGTGGAAAAATTAATTGCTGATTTTTTTGGTCAAAAGAAAATTACTGAGATCCACCGGTCTGATTATCAAGAATTCATTAATTGGTACGGTCATGATAAGGTCAAGGATACCGTTATAAAAGTTAATAGTGCCGTGAGACTGTGTGTAAATTCGGCAATTGATGATGATTTAATTATTAAAGATTTTACCCATAACGTACAGATCACCCACGATAAGCAGCGGCGCCCAAAAATTGAGTATTTGAATGAAAAGGAAATCCGGCAGCTCGAATCAGCGACTGCTAGCAAGCTGGATCATAATAATACTAGCCGCTACATGATTTTAACGGCCATCTTAACGGGAATGCGCAAAAGCGAAATTCAGGCCCTAACGTGGAAAGACATTGATTTTCTCCATGCCACTATCAGCATCACTAAATCGTGGGACGAACAAAAAAAGACCTTCAAACCCACTAAGACCGAATCCAGCATTCGGACAATAAAAGTCAATCGTCAGTTACTGGACTGGTTAGAAGATTTGAAGGTCAACGGGTCAACTTTGATTTTCATGAATAAACTAGGTACGATCCCAACTTCAACTGCACTAATTAAAGTGTTGCGCACTATTATGACTGATTGCGGTATTTCAAAGCAAGGTTTTCACTTTCACTCACTGCGCCATGTTCATGTGGCATATTTACTAGGCCAAGGGGTAGACGTCTACGCCATCAGTAAACGGCTAGGACATTCTGATATTACAATCACACTTAAAACTTATAGCTACTTGATAGATGAGTACAAAGCCAAGAACGATGAATTAATCACGCAAAAGTTAGCTCAGCTCTTGTAAGCTTTGTCCGCAAATTGTCCGCATTTTTACCGTAAAATGCGGTTTTATACTGTATAACTAAAAACAGGAATGCTGATATACCAGCGTTTTTAACGCCTATCAACATTCCTGAACATATAAAAAAAGGAGAGTACAGGATTTGAA
>PPYF01219925.1_pt1 | contig 35841 bp, 33 predicted proteins | sample 1559871 | NCBI WGS metagenome assembly PPYF01 (sample SAMN08240021, study PRJNA423297) | Human gut metagenome, whole genome shotgun sequencing project.
AACTATTCTTTATCAGCATCTTCCTATGCATTTTTCTAATCGATTGTTACTCGCAATTTCTATGGGATATTCATTTTCAGGGAAATAAAAGATGGACCGACACGACCTTGACAACGTTTCTGAAAGAAGAGGGGATTTATCCTGGAATGCAAAAGAAAAATGTAGATTGTCAGGGGATTGTCAAAGCCCTTCGAAAGGAATATAATGATATCGTTTGGGTATCTGCTTCTCTTGATGGTAGCCGGTTAAAAATACAGATAAAAGAAAATGAAGATGCGCTTCCTATCATCTCATCTACTCAGACAGATTCTTTACCTGCTGATCTTATTGCTTCTACTGATGGAATCATTACAAATTTAATTACACGCACCGGCATTCCCCAGGTACATATCGGGGATTCTGTAACGAAAGGAACTTTACTTGTATCTGGACGGATTGACATCCTGGATGACAGTGGTGAAATTACCGGATATCAATATACGCATGCCGATGCAGATATTTTCGCTGATACACAGATTTCTTATCTGGATATAATTTCCTGTTATCATAATAAAAAAGTATATACAAAAGAAACAAAAAAGTCCGGATTTATTCAAATCGGCTCTGTCCGGTTAGAAACATGGAAGCCAAAAATGTCCGCTACTTCTGAAAAATTGTGTATAGCACATCAGTTAAAACTGGGAGAAAATTTTTCACTTCCGATTTTTTATGGGCATGAAACAATAAAAAAATACGGCTTCAAGAAAATAAAATATACAAAAAAAGAGATGCAGACAATTTTAAGCAGTCGATTTCGCTATTTTTGTAAAGATTTAGAGGAAAAGGGTATTCAAATTAATGAAAAAAATGTTAAGATATATATATCTGCCGAAAAGGCAACGGCTTCAGGTACGCTCTATCTGAATCAGCAGATTGAAGAGGAAACAGAGACCGAAAGAATAACTTTAGAAAGGAACGAACCGGATGAGTCTGTCGGAACTGATCATTGATATTCCGGCTGAATACGAGATGAATGTATTTGGCCAGTTTGATACTTATATAAAGAAAATAGAAAGAACTTTTCATGTCACATTGATTTCACGTGACGGTGCAACCAAGATTGTAGGAGATACAATTGCTGCACAGAAAGCCCAGCGTGTACTTACACAGCTTGTGGAACTTGCTAAACGAGGAAATACGATTACGGAACAGAATGTAGACTATGCAATCTCGCTCGTATTTGAAGATCAGGAAGAAGCCCTTGTTTCTATTGATAAAGATCTGATCTGTCATACACTACAGGGAAAACCAATCAAACCTAAAACATTAGGTCAGAAAAAATATGTTGATGCAATTCGTAATGGAATGATCACTTTCGGTCTCGGACCTGCCGGAACAGGAAAGACCTATCTTGCGATGGCAATGGCAATCACAGCATTCAAGCGCGAAGAAGTAAGCAGAATCATCCTGACGCGCCCGGCAATTGAAGCCGGAGAGAAGCTTGGATTTCTTCCAGGAGACCTGCAAAGCAAGATTGATCCGTATTTAAGACCTTTATATGACGCGCTTTATCAGATCATGGGAGCTGACAGTTTTCTTAAGAATTCTGAAAAAGGATTGATTGAGGTTGCTCCTCTGGCATATATGCGCGGGCGTACTTTAGATAATGCGTTCATTATCCTTGATGAAGCACAGAATACAACGCCGGCCCAGATGAAGATGTTCTTAACAAGAATTGGTTTTGGATCCAAAGTTGTCATTACAGGTGATTCTACGCAGAAAGATCTTCCGTCCGGAACAATATCCGGACTTGATGTTGCTGTAAAGGTTGTAAAAGATCTGGAAGGGATCAACATCTGTACGCTGACAAGCAAAGATGTTGTAAGACATCCATTAGTTCAGAAAATTGTAAAAGCATATGAGGACTATGAGAAGAAATCGTCCAGACCGAGAGAAAACAGGAGGAAAAAAGGATGAGTCTTTTTATCGAAGAAGAGGGGAATATAAAGTTAGACTTTGATACAGAAGAGATTGCCGCATTAGTTATTGACGCTGCATTAGAACTTGCAGACTGTCCTTATGAAGCAGAGATCAATCTTCTTTTAACAGAGAATGCCCAGATTCACGAAATGAATCTGGAACAACGTGGAATTGACCGCCCAACGGATGTACTTTCTTTCCCTATGATCGAATACGAAGAGCCGGGAGATTTTTCCGTGATTGATGAAGAAAGTGCGGAAGCCTTTAATCCGGAATCCGGAGAATTGATGCTTGGTGATATCGTTATCTCAAAGGAAAAAGTGTTATCCCAGGCTGAAGAATATGGACATTTACCCAAAAGAGAGTATGCTTTCCTGATTGCACACAGTATGCTTCACTTATTTGGATACGATCACATGGTTGATGAAGAGCGTGTTGTTATGGAAGCAAAACAGAAAGAAATCATGGAAAAAGTCGGTATTTTCCGCTGATAGGATACATATATTAAATAGATTTTAAGGAATGGGACACTAGGAGGAAGTTATGTCTGAAACTGAGGCACAAACAACGAAAAAACGAACGAAAAAGGATGATTATATTGTCCAGGGTTCGATACTTGCAGCAGCAGCTGTACTTACAAAAATCATAGGCGTAGTCTACAGGATTCCGCTGACGAATATTTTAGGAGATGAAGGAAACGGATTTTATGGATATGCCTATCAGGTCTATGCAATCGCTCTGATGATTTCATCATTCAGCCTTCCGACTGCCGTATCCAAGCTGGTATCGATCCGACTTGCAAAGCGTCAGAGACGAAATGCATTCCGTGTATTTATCTGTTCTCTTGCTTTTGCAATCGGTGTTGGATTATTCATCTCGCTGACAATCTTTTTGGGAGCAGGACTGATTTCAACACATTTAATGAAATCTCCACTTAGCGTTTACGCACTGCGGGTTCTTGCCCCGGGACTTCTGATTGTTGCAGTTATGGCTGTTATCCGTGGATATTTCCAGGGAATGGGAACAATGCTTCCAACAGCTATCTCACAGATCATTGAGCAGGTATTTAATGCCGTGATCAGTATTGTCGGCGCAAGTGTTCTCTTTGGCATCGGAACAAAAGCAGGAAAAAAATCCGGAGAGGAGCTTCTCGGACCTGCTTACGGTGCTGCCGGAAGTACACTTGGAACGGTTGTCGGCTCTTTATCTGGATTGTTATTTCTTTTGTTTGTCATTTTTTTATATAAAAATGTAATACGCAAACAGCTTAAAAGAGACCGCACCCAGAATGTTGAAAGTTATTCTTTCCTTCTGAAAGCATTACTTTTAACAGCAATCCCCGTTGTATTCAGTACCGCTGTATATAATATTAACCAGATTATCGACCTTACAATCTTTAATCATGTTATGGAGTCACAAGGCTATGTAGAGAAAGAATATATGGCTCTTCAGGGTATTTACACTGGTAAATACGACACCCTGATCAATGTCCCGATGGCAATTGCGAACGCACTTGGAACATCTCTTGTGCCAAGTCTTACAGCTGTTGTTACAGCAGGTACAAAGAAACAGGTTCACAGTAAGATTAACCAGACTTTACGTCTTACAATGGTAATTGCTATTCCGAGTTGTATCGGTTATTTTGTACTTGCTTCCCCAATTATGGTTCTGCTGTACAATGACTCCAGTGCAACACCGGCACGGCTGTTGATGGCAGGAGCTATCGTTGTTGTACTGTATGGACTTTCCTCTGTAACGAATTCCATTCTTCATGGATTAAACTACATGACAAGTCCCGCAAAGAATGCTGCAGCAGCTCTTGGAATTCATCTGGTAGCATTTGTACTGATGATGACTGTATTCAAGATGAACGTCTATGCACTGGTGGGTGGAAATATTGTATTTGCACTTGCAATGAGTATTTTGAACCTGCTCAAGATTCGAAAAGTCAGCGGTTTCAAAATCGATTTTGTAAGCACCTTCGGAAAACCATTCGCTGCAGCAGCAGTGATGGGCATTGTAACTTTCGGCGTATTCAGACTGTTTGATACACTGATCGGCGGTCGCGTAATTCCAGTATGCATTTCACTGATTGTAGCAATACTTGTTTATGCGGTTGTTATGTTGAAGATCGGAACACTTTCTGAAGATGATATCCTTGATCTTCCAATGGGTGGACGTATCCTGAGAATTTCTAAGAAATTCCATCTGCTTCCAGCCGTAAAAGTAGAAGAATAAAAAAAATAAAAAAGCCAATACTGTATGAAAAAAGGAGCGATTTGCGATGAAAAAATACATGATTGGCTTTTTTTCTGTTTTATTTCTGATTACCGGATGTTTGATTGCAGGTTATCAGGTTAGTTACAACAATCTACTGGAAAAGGAAAAAGCTATAGAACTGACTAAAAATGAAAAAAATGATTCCATTCAAACCAGACGCAGTTCAGCCAAAGGAGAGTCTGTTTCAGATGATGCATATTATCTGAAAGAGCTGCATGGATATGTTGCGGTCTATCTGCAAGATGGGACAACCCTTTACGAAACAACCAGCCTATCCGTAAATAATCTGCCGGATGAAGTACAACAGGATCTGAAAAATGGAATCTATCTTAAGTCTGCCGAAGAACTGTATGGTTTTCTTGAGAATTATTCCAGTTAAAAAAGTGGACGAAGTGCACAGAATCGTGTATAATACAGAGTCAGCGGAAAGAATATCGGTTACTGTTCACACGGGAGTGAACAGTAAAGATATCGCAACATTAAACGGAACAAGAAAAAGGAGAGATATAGACAATGGAACAAAAGAAGATTGACCGTATCAATGAATTATATAAAAAATCAAAAGCGGAAGGACTCACTCCGGAAGAAGCGAAAGAACAGAAGATTCTTCGTAAAGAATATATGGAACTTATCCGAGTGAACTTAAGAAGCCAGCTGAACAATATTGACATGGAACAAAAAGATGGAAGTATTGTTAATCTTGGTGAGAAGTATGGCGAAAAATATATGAACAAGAAAGGAAACTAGGATCATGTTACAGAATTTACCACAGGATCCTGTCATCCTTCTGAGCGTCATAAATACAAAGCTCAGAGATTTTTATCCATCACTGGATCAGTTATGTAAAGAGATGGAAGTGAATAAAAAAGAACTTACAGATAAATTAGATCTGATTGACTATGCTTATGATGCATCCTGCAATCAGTTTGTATAAAGGAAATGAGAATGAAAGAAATAATTGAAAATGTAAAGCTGGTGGAGAATGCTCCGTTGGAAGAGCCTGCACGCCAGTATTATTTTATGGGAAAAGCAAAAGAATATGTTACTGAAATGTCTGAGAAACTGGGGCGTCCATTAACTGCGTGTGTGACGACATTTGGTTGTCAGATGAATTCGAGGGACTCTGAAAAACTGCTTGGTATTTTAGAGAAGGTTGGGTATGCAGAAGAAACGGATGAAGAGAAAGCGGATTTTGTAATCTACAATACCTGTACTGTTCGTGAAAACGCAAACCTTCGTGTTTATGGACGTCTTGGACAACTTGGTTCCATTAAGAAAAAGAATCCACATAAGATGATCGCACTTTGCGGATGCATGATGCAGGAACCGGAAGTTGTTGAGAAATTAAAAAAGAGCTACCGCTTTGTTGACCTTATTTTCGGCACACACAACATTTACAAATTTGCAGAACTTTTAACATCTGCAATACAGTCTGACAGAACAGTCATTGATATCTGGAAAGATACAGACAAGATTGTAGAAGATCTTCCGGTTGAAAGAAAATATCCATTCAAATCTGGTGTAAATATCATGTTTGGATGTAACAACTTCTGTAGTTACTGTATTGTACCTTATGTACGTGGACGTGAAAGAAGCCGTGAACCGAAGGCAATCATCCGTGAGATCGAACGTCTTGTTGCAGATGGTGTTGTAGAAGTCATGCTGCTTGGACAGAATGTCAATTCTTATGGAAAGAACCTTGAAGAACCGATGACATTTGCACAGCTTCTTCAGGAGATTGAAAAAATTGAAGGACTTGAAAGAATCCGTTTCATGACTTCACATCCGAAGGATCTGTCAGATGAATTGATTGAAGTGATGAGTAAATCAAAAAAAATCTGTAAACATCTGCATCTTCCGGTTCAGTCCGGAAGCAGTCGGATCCTGAAACTTATGAACCGTCATTATGACAAAGAACAGTATCTTGCACTTGCTGAAAAGATCCGCAAAGCAGTTCCGGATATATCACTTACTACAGATATTATTGTCGGTTTCCCGGGTGAGACAGAAGAGGACTTCCAGGAGACTCTTGATGTTGTAAGAAAAGTGCGCTATGACAGTGCGTTTACTTTTATTTATTCAAAACGTACCGGAACACCTGCTGCAGTAATGGAAGATCAGATTCCGGAAGACGTTGTAAAAGATCGTTTCAATCGTCTTTTACATGAGGTTCAGACCATTTCCGCAGAACAATGTGCAATTCATGAGGGAACGGTACAGACCGTTCTTGTAGAGTGTGTCAATGAACATGACAATCACCTGATGACAGGTCGTATGAGCAACAACCTGCTCGTCCATTTCCCTGGGGATGAAAGCCTGATCGGTCAGCTGGTTGACGTTCATCTTGATGAATGTAAAGGATTTTACTATATGGGAAAGATAGAGAGTAACTAAATATGGAGTACTACACATGCGCTTATTATTAGCAGAAGATGAAAAGGCATTATCAAAGGCACTGACAGCAATCTTGGAGAGAAATAATTATTCTGTAGACGCCGTTTACGACGGACAAAGTGCTTTGGAATATTTGGAAACAGATAATTATGACGGAGTGATCTTAGATATTATGATGCCAAAGGTCGATGGACTTACGGTATTAAGAAAAGTTCGTGAGAGATGATCTCGTTCTCACAAGTGGAACTTATGTGATCACCAGTGCGAGTCACGGACTTTCTTCTGGCGGTGTGCTTCATGAAGTGCCCAAATCACCGGCGGCATATTTGCAGCATCCGGTTCCTCGGGTATGGCACAAATTTTTGATTCTTCTTCAACGCAGGGCATTATTATGGTAAATGTTGATGGACAGGAAGGTAATACTGCAATTTCACTCCTTGGTGGAGAAAGAGGTGACATGAAAGGCAGCGATATGCAAGGCGGACCAGGGAACGGACAGCCTGACGCAAACATGGAGAAACCTCAGAGGAGTACTCCTCCAGATGCCCCATCTGGTAGTAAGTAAGAAAAAATGCATGAGTATGAAACGAAAAATCATACACATGCATTTTTTCGTTTATTTATCATATAACAAGTGAAAAGCAAACTTGTTCATGTTATAATTGATTCAAAGAAAAATGGTAAAAATACTTTGCCAAACTTGATAAAATAGCGAACAATGAGGCAGTACACTAGCAGGAGGGCAGAAAAATGTTTAAAACAAAATGTAAAATAACAGTTTCAAAAATAATCCTATCATTCATACTGATTATGATGACTCTATTGTCCGGCTGTCATAAGAATACCACCAATTCTGCTATTGAGTTTGGAACTATAGATGTGTCTGAAATTGATAAAATCGAACTTTCTGGCACAACAGGTGGAAAAGATGGAAATTATTCCTATACATTGTCTGATCAGGAAAAGAAGGAGTTCGTCCATTTGCTGAATCAAGTTGAGCTTGGTGATGAAGTTGATAAAAATCAAGCATTATCAAGTGGAGCAGTTACTTACTATAAGCTTTATTTCCAAGGAAAAGACGTCGTTACACTCTGTCCAGGAAATTATTTCGGTGTTGATGAAAAGTATTATGAGTTTGTTAATTTTGATGAATTGTGGGATGAGTTTGTCACTTTCAATAGTAAACAAGATACCTCTCAGCAAGACAAATGGGATTGTTCTGTTACTTGCGCAGAAACCTCTGAGACAAATAACTATGTAGTTACATATTCTGATAAAAAAGTATTCTCCCAAACTGGAATACTCACCTTTCAAAACAGCAATAATTTCAATATTATTGTTCATCTACAAATACCGGATGAAGAAGAAAGAACAGCAGAAATTCCAGCGGGCGGTGTTAGTTCCTTGTATCAGATATCCCAAAACAAGGCATGTACTGTAGGTGTATACGCTGATGTTCCTGAAAATGAAACGATAAAATTAATGGTCTATGATGGAGCTGTAGCAGATTTGAATTCAAGTCAGGAAAAAGAACAAGTATATTTTGATGCAACTGTTCTTGAAGTAAAGAAAAAATCAATTAAGGTAAAATGTTCAGAATCCTTTGATAGTGGTATTCCTGTTGATGAAGAATTCTCTGTAACAACAAATATAGTAGAAAGTGGTGAGCTCCCTGATTTGAATGCCGGTGACCATATTCGTATTGTATTTGATGGCATCATCAAGGAAAGTTATCCTCTGCAACTTGGAAATGTCTTTGCTATATATCTTCTAGATGAAAACGGAAACTTGTGAAGTCCGTAGTCTGAAAGGCTCCTGCAGGAGCCTTTCGTTTTTTTATGTCCCAAACCAATATATTTTATGGCCATAATATGAATGCGTGTTCGAAGTATGTTATACTGATACTGATTATGTGAGGCGAGGTGAATTCAACTTATGATAAAAATTGCAATCGTTGACGATGAAGAACAGACAAGAGAACAAATTCTCCGGACTCTAAAGGAAAATATACAGGAACAACACGAAGTAGAGATTAAACTATATGTATCAGGCGAAAGTTTCTTCGAGGAAATTCAGAAGGGTCACGCAGCGGATATTTTATTTACAGACATTCAGATGCAACAGCTGGATGGAGTGGAACTGGGGAAATTGGTTCGAAGGCTCTGCCCTGACATGTACATTGTCTTCATCACATCTTATGAAGAATATGCAGCAGAAAGTTATCGGATCGAAGCATATCAGTATATTTTGAAACAGGATATAGAATTTCGTCTTCCCGGAGTTGCTGAACAGCTTATTGAAAAGCTGCAAAAGCAAAAGAAAGAATTCTGTATTATAAAAGACGGTACAGAACAGGTGAAATTGTTTTATAAGGATATTCTTTATCTGTATAAATCCAAAGGTGCTAAGTATGTAAATTATGTTACTACCCAAGGCGTTGTGAGAGAGCGAACTTCTTTGGAAAATGCACTGAAAATGTTAAATAGTAGACAATTTCTTCTGGTGGAACGTGGATACGCTGTTAATATAAAGCAGATTTGCAGAGTAAGCGGTGACACTATCTATCTCGAAAAAGGATATGAAGTACCGGTAAGTAAGGCAAGACTTGCAGAAGTAAAGCGAGAAATCAATCTCTACTGGAGGAATTCATAACGATGGATACACTTGGAATATGGATTGGACTGAATTTTCTTGAAACATTCCTTTTCTATTATCTGTTATTCGGAACAGTTATAGACAGAAAGACTCTGAAAACGAAAGATAAATGGATTCTCTATTTTGTTTTGATCAGCACTTCAACAATTATTTCTGTATGGGTCAAAAGATCTTTGTTTAGTGCTTATGGATACCTGTTGACGATTTTTATTTTGGTTTTAGGAAGTTTCCTTGCCTATCGAAAGAAATTGATTCTTCTTACAGGGATCGCATCTATGTATGAAGCAGCAATGACATTATTTTTATATGTCATTTATTACCTTCTCGCATTTATTTATGGGAATCAGGCAGAAAACCCTCAGATTCTATTTTTCCGTTACCATGAAAATGAAGTATCTTGTGTGATACGAAGCCTGTTATTAATTATTTTCTTTTTTATCATTTTCAAAATAAGAAGCTGGAAGAAGAAAAAAGACATAGAAGCCTTTCAATGGGTATTTGTTTTATGTGGCGTACTGTTGTCAGCACTCGTTCTGGAGTATCAGAAACTTTTAAAATACGGGCTTCTGTACTCTGCAGCTGGAATTCCGGTGATTCAGGATGTCTTAAAAGGAAGTCTCATCAGTTTTCTTACTATGATCGTGCTTGTCAGCGTCATGACATTTCTTATATGGAAAAACAGAAACATAACGGGACAAAATACATTTCTTCTGATGAAAGAAGAGATGGAGAAACAGAAATATGAGGAAATAAAAGCTTCCATCGAGCAGAACAAAGAACTCGTTCATGATACAAAGAATCATTATCTTGTGATCAGTGAATATGTAAAAAATCAGGAATATGAAAAGCTGGAAAATTATGTAGATGAAATCAGAAGAAATTTCGTAAAAATCAATCCACAGATTTATACAGGAAATCATGTAGTGGATCTGATTCTTGGGCAAAAGCGAATCCTGGCAGTACAAAAAGGGATTGATTTCCAATTGGATGTAACACCACTATCCAGTCTGACGATGGAAGAAAGAGAGATCTGTTCACTATTTGGGAATCTGCTAGATAATGCCCTGGAAGCCTGTGAGAAAGTAACTGATAAAGAACGTAAGAAAATCAGTATAAAGATTGAGCAGCATATGCAGATGTTGTTTCTTGAAATTAAGAATGGAACCGATAAACTTCCTGCCAAATCAGGACATACTTTTCTGACTTCGAAGCAGGATAAATCTCTTCATGGATATGGCTTGAAAAGTGTGGAACGGATTGTTACACGATATGATGGAGATCTGGCCTATGAAATGGAAGATGGAATGTTTGTTGTTTCAATTACATTTTTTGATCTATAAATACTCATGTCCAGTAATCCAGTACTTGAAGGCCATCCGCTTGCAGTACTTTCACCACAAGATTAAACTGAATATAAGAAAAAAACCTGTTCCAAATTTTCAGGATACGAAATTCGTATCACACAAACAGGAATGGAAATGGAGGAATGATGCCATGACAATTAAGAAAAAGAGAACTAAAATCATTTTACCATCGATTCTGACAGTCAGTCTTACTTGTGGTCTGTTACTTACGGGATGTCAGAAAACACCAGATCAGAGTGCAGTTGTCAGTAAGGCCGGAGGATTAAGCGAGGATGTAATTGCAGAACCATTGAAAGATGGAGAGACGCAGACACTGAATCTGCCGGAACACTGGGACACAACAGTAACATGGAGTAATGACCGCGGAGTTTTTCACGCAGATCAGAAATTAGAATCTGTTACGACAGGAAATCTTCCGGTGATTGAAGTCAGTCAGAAAAAACTGGAGCTTGAACAATTAAAAGGACTGATTTCCTATTTTGAAGGCGGAGAGACTTTGTATCAGACACAGGAACTTACCAGAGAATACTATCAGAACCTCTTAGATAGGATTAAGAACAGGGAAGGATTCTATGCTGACGACAGTGTGGAGTATGATTTAACAGGGCTTGAAAAGTTAGTGGAAGAAGTTCTTCCTCTTGCGCCGGAGCAGACACCATTGCAGGAAATTGGACAGATTGAATACACATCAAAAAAGACAGATCCGGCGTATGAAGCAAAAAGAAAATCACTGGAAGCTTACGGATATGATATTCTTCCGGATACCACAAAGCAGGATGGAATGGAGATTCATTTTCAGGCAACGGTTGGTGCAGATGCAAAGGGTACGATCAATGCAGAAACTTACGATCCGGAAGCAGGAAATTATAGTATCTTCTCCTGGTCAGAAGGAAATGGGATCGAACTGGCAACTATTGAAAACTATCTGGCAATAGAGAATCGCACAGCCGAATATGGAGTTCCTGCAGGAAGCGTAAAAGAATCTTTTATGGAGAAACTACAAACACTGAAAGACCAGATGAAAGAAACCACTCTCTTAGAAGAGACAGCAGAAGATGAAGCTGAAAAAATTCTGAAAGATCTGAACCTCGAAAATATGCAGTTGTTGTCATCAGACAAAATCCTCTGGTATGCACAGTCTGATTATCCGGAAGCCACTATATTAGAACAACAGGAAGCATTATGGAATGCTGATCCAAATCTTGGAAAAACAGGTTATCGTCTTACTTACGTTCCTTCTGTTTCCGGATTAAAAATAAATCAGGATAAAACCGGAGGATATTCAGATGATAGTGGATTTGCATATGCACCTTCCATGCCGGTAGAGCAGATTTATATTGTAGTGACAGAAGATGGAATCCGTTCCTTCAAATGGAAGGGTATGAGTCAGGAAGAAAAGATAGTTACAGAAAATGTAAAACTCCTTGCATTTGATGAAATAGAAAACCGCCTGATCGATCAGGTGAAATATCTTTACCCTTCCAGTCAGCCTGCAGAGAGCAAGACGATATTTGGTTATGATGTTGCAACTGTCGAACTGGGATATACTTATATACCGGCATATAAGAATCCACAAAATGCCTGGCTGGTTCCGGCATGGTTTTTCACTATAAGCGAGAGTCAAGATGCAACTGCCGAACTTGGAACAGCCGGAAGAAAAATAGAAGGATATCAGACCGACTACATTGTATTAAATGCAACAGACGGTGGAAGAATAGGTTCTTATTGGAGATGATAGAATATGAAACGAAGACATCTTTTCAGAACAGAATTGAAATATGACTTTGGAAACCGAAGATTTTATATCTCTGTACTGGCGTTGTGTGCGGTTCTTTTGATTGTTGCACTTCCTTATCGAAATCATCTGATCGCTTTCGGTGGATCAACAGAAGGGGAAGCATGGTTATGCACCTTCACCTATGCAATCACTTCAGAAAAAGCCTTGCTTTTCTTTCCACTGTTGGTTCCTCTGGCAACAGCCGCAGATATACAGGAAGAATTACACAGCCGCTATGCATGGTTTCTTATTAACAGAATAGGAAAAAGAAATTATATTTGGATGAAAAGTTTTGGAGTCGCATTCACAGGTGGTGCCATTTCCGTTTCAGCGGCAGGAATTGCATTGGTTGTTTTTATAGTTATCTGTAGAAATATCCCGACTCTGAATACTTTGCAAAATATATCAGAGGTAATAAGTATCACAGGAATTGGATTTATCCGACTTTTTCTAAATGGAGCATTGTGGTCTTTATGCGGTTCACTGACAGCAGTTTTGACTAAAAATAAGTATCTGAGCTGTGCTGTTCCATTTATTTTATATTATGTACTAACAGTGTTTCAAGAACGATATTACCGCAATTATTTTTTCCTAAGTCCAAAGCAGTGGGCAAGCCCGGCATATTATGGAAACGGATTCTGCCTTTTGGCTCTGCTTCTGATCAGCAGTCTTCTGGCACTGGCTTTGCGTAAATGCGTGGTAAGGAGAGTGGTGGCATGAAAAAATCGCAATTTAAAACGGACATTCATCAAATCTTTCTTCTAACAAAAAGAAATTTCTCTGACTGGGGCAAAAATCCAAGAATTTGGATGACATTTGCATTAGGCTTTGTACTTTGTCTGATGTTGACAAATCAGATTTTAGAGCAGGCACAGACATTCCAGACACCGGTGCAGATGTTCGAGCCACTGATCTGGACCTTCGGTGACGCACAGTCCGTGATGCTTTCATCCCTTTTACTGCTGTTATTATTTGCAGATATGCCTTTTGTAAATCAGATGACACCCTATTGGCTGATCCGGACAAAGCGAAGCGTATGGATGGCAAGTCAGATCCTATATGTGATCCTGGCTACTTGCCTTTATACCGTCTTCCTCTGCCTGACAGAACTTCTAATTGCAAGTCCCTGGGCTTACGTTGGAAATGTATGGAGCCAGACCGCTGCAAGCATTGGATATGGAAGTAATAATCATCTTACGGTTCCTGTGTCAATAAAGACAATGGAAATGACAACACCATATAAATGTGCAATCTGTGTTGTATTTCTTATGCTTTTTTATTCGTTATTTATTACTTCCGTCATGCTTGTATTAAATCTACAGAAGGGAAGAGCCGGAGGCGTTGTTGGCGCACTCTTGATAAATCTTTATGGAATTCTTCTGACTCCGGATATTTTTCAAAAAGTTTTTCATCTGGGTGGAGGGCTTTCCTATCGGGCAAATATTCTTTGCGGATGGTTATCACCCTTAAATCACGCAACATTTCCAATGCATAATTTCGGATATGATTATTTGCCACAAATAAAAATAAGCATCCTGTTATTCCTTGCAGTGATATGTATTTTGCTTTTCATCTCGAGAAAATGTATCAAACGATATAATTTTACATTTTCTCAGGTTGATGAATCCTGACGGAATAAGAAAGGGGAAAATTATGAAAGCTGCTGTGAAAGTTAAAAATCTAACAAAATCTTTTGGGAAAGAAAAAGTATTAAAAGGAATCAATCATACCTTTGAGGCAGGAAAAATCCACGGAATCATGGGATTTAATGGCTCCGGTAAAACTGTAATGTTCAAATGCATCTGCGGTTTTCTTCAACCTGACAGAGGGAGCGTATATGTCTATGGAAAAAGAATTGGAAAAGATATTGATTTTCCGGAAAATACCGGAATGATTATCGAGAGTCCGGGATTTCTTCCATATATCAGTGGATATGAAAACTTAAAACGCCTTGCACAACTTAATCGAAAAATAGGAGATACTGAGATCCGGGATGCAATCGCAAGAGTTGGTCTTGATCCGTTTTCTAAAAAGAAAGTAGGTCAATATTCACTCGGGATGAGAGAACGCCTTGGAATTGCACAGGCGATCATGGAGCGGCCAAAATTATTAATTTTAGACGAACCATTCAATGGATTGGATAAAAGAGGCGCACAGGATGTCTGCGAACTCTTTGTTGAATTGAAAGAAAAAGGGACAACTATCCTGTTAGCTGCACACAATGTGATGGAAATGGAATGGTTGTGTGATACGGTATGCGAGATGGATGCCGGACAGTTAGAAGTTGTTTATGAAAAATGAAATAATAATTTTTTCAAATTGAAAGAAGAGAGCGAACCCAAGAATATTAAACGAATATTCTTCAGTTCGCTCTCTTCGCACATTGCGATATAGGTACTCCGACAAAATGATACATTTCTACGTTCTCAACATCTTCAACATCAGCTTGAAATTCATGTTAAAATTTGTTAGAATGATTTGCGAACTTACATTCTAAAGAGTTTTTAGAAAACCCTTAAACTAAGGAGAAATTGATGGAAAATATTGACATAGATAAGCTGACGCCCATGATGAAAATTTATTGCGAGACGAAAGAGCAGTACAAGGATTGTATCTTATTCTACCGCCTCGGCGATTTCTACGAAATGTTCTTTGACGATGCCTTGACTGCATCCCGAGAGCTTGAGATCACACTGACCGGGAAAAGCTGTGGTCTGGATGAACGTGCCCCGATGTGCGGAATCCCATACCATGCCGTAGAAGGTTACTTGAACCGTCTTGTTGCGAAGGGATACAAAGTTGCAATCTGTGAACAGGTAGAAGACCCAAAGACTGCGAAGGGGATCGTAAAGCGTGAGGTTGTAAGAATTGTTACACCCGGAACGAATCTGGATACACAGGCATTAGATGAAACGAAGAATAATTACATCATGTGTATCGTCTATATTGCAGACCGCTATGGAGTTGCGATCGCAGATATTTCTACCGGAGATTATTTTGTCACAGAGCTTCCGGACAGCAGCCGTCTTATGGATGAGATTTATAAATTCAGTCCGTCTGAGATCATCTGCAACGAAGCGTTCTATATGAGCGGTATGGATCTGGATGCGATGAGAGACAAGCTTGGGATCACGATTTATTCTCTCGATTCCTGGTATTTTGATGATGCTGTCTGCAAAGATAAGCTGCTTGAGCATTTCAAAGTAAAGAATTTTGCAGGGCTTGGACTTGCTGATTATGACTGTGGAATCATCAGTGCCGGAGCACTTCTGATCTATTTATTTGAGACACAGAAAAATTCACTTTCCAACCTGACACATATTACACCATATATCACAGGAAAATATATGCTGATCGACAGTTCTACACGTCGAAATCTGGAGCTGTGCGAAACTTTACGTGAAAAGCAGAAGCGTGGTTCCCTTCTCTGGGTTCTTGACAAAACACGTACTGCAATGGGCGCACGTACGCTTCGCAAAAATGTAGAACAGCCTTTGATCGATAAATCCGAGATCAACCGCAGACTGGATGCAGTAGAAGAACTGAAAAATCAGGCCATTGCCCGTGAAGAGATCAGAGAATATTTATCTCCGGTCTATGATCTGGAGCGTCTGATCACGAAGATCACTTACGGTTCTGCGAATCCGCGAGACCTCACCGCATTCAAAGGTTCTCTGGAGATGCTGCCACCGATCCGCTATATTTTACAGGATCTGCAGGCACCGCTTTTAAAAGAGATTTATGAAGATCTGGATGCATTAGAAGATCTCTGCGAGCTCGTCACGAAAGCCATTCGTGAGGATCCGCCGCTTGCCATGAAAGAGGGAAATATTATCCGCGAAGTGACGAATTCTTACAAGGATCTTGTCCCGGATTATTATACTAGAAAACAGACCCTTGCGAATGCTGAGCGTTATATCACACCGGAGCTTAAAGAGCTTGAGGACATGATCCTTGGTGCAGAAGATAAGCTGTATGCACTGGAATACGAACTTTATAGTGAAGTCCGTGAAACGATTGCCGGACAGGTGGAGAGAATCCAGCAGACTGCCAAAGCAGTTGCCGCACTGGATGCGTTCAGTTCTCTTGCACTTGTTGCAGAGCGCAACAACTATGTCCGTCCGAAAATCAATGAAAAAGGAATCCTTGATATTAAAGAAGGCCGTCACCCGGTCGTTGAACGAATGATTCCAAATGATATGTTTATTGCCAATGATACTTACCTGGATGATAAGAAGCACAGAATTTCAATCATCACAGGTCCGAACATGGCAGGTAAATCAACTTACATGCGTCAGACTGCATTGATCGCACTGATGGCTCAGATCGGATCTTTTGTCCCGGCAGAGAGCGCGAACATCTGTCTTTCCGACCGTATTTTCACCAGAGTCGGAGCATCCGATGACCTTGCTTCCGGACAGAGTACATTCATGGTTGAGATGACCGAAGTTGCCAATATTTTAAGAAATGCAACCTCAAAAAGTCTTCTCATTCTTGATGAAATCGGACGCGGAACAAGTACATTTGACGGTCTGTCAATTGCCTGGGCTGTTGTAGAATACATCAGCGACAGCAAACTGTTGGGAGCAAAAACTTTATTTGCTACACATTATCATGAACTGACAGAACTCGAAGGAAAGATTGATAATGTCAACAACTATTGTATTGCTGTAAAAGAAAAGGGAGATGACATCGTATTCTTAAGAAAGATTGTAAAAGGCGGTGCTGACAAGAGTTATGGTATCCAGGTTGCAAAGCTTGCCGGAGTACCGGATCTTGTCATTTCCCGTGCGAAGGAAATTGTAGAAGAACTCAGTGATGAGGATATAACAAACCGCGTCAGTGAGATTGCGGCCAAGGAACATACTGCAAAGAAAAAAAGTAAAGCAAAGAAGTATGACGAAGTCGATATGGCACAGATGTCTCTGTTTGACACTGTAAAAGATGATGACGTACTTGATGAATTGAAAAATATCGATGTCGGAAATCTTACACCGATCGATGCTTTAAATACAATCTACCGGTTACAGAATAAGCTGAAGAACCGTTGGTAAAAGGAAAGGCGGAAATATGCCACACATTCATGTATTAGACCAGATCACAATTGATAAAATTGCCGCAGGTGAAGTAATTGAGCGTCCAGCGTCAATTGTAAAAGAACTCGTTGAAAATGCGATCGACGCAGGATCTACTTCTGTAAAAATAGAGATCAAAGACGGGGGGATTTCCTTCATCCGTATTACAGATAACGGCTGTGGCATTCCGCAGGATGAAGTGCAGCGCGCTTTTCTGCGCCATTCTACAAGCAAGATTGAGACAGTGGAAGACCTGTCTCACATCGCGTCTTTGGGATTTCGTGGAGAGGCTCTTTCAAGTATTGCAGCTGTTACCCGGACGGAACTGATCACAAAGACAGCCGATGCAGAGTTTGGTACCCGTTATGTCATTGAAGGTGGAAAAGAAGTATCCTTGGAAGATACTGGTGCGCCGAACGGAACAACCTTCCTCGTTCATCAGTTATTTTACAATGTTCCTGCGAGAAGAAAATTTTTGAAAACACCTATGACAGAGGCCGGACATGTGCAGGATCTATTAATGCATCTTGCCCTGTCTCATCCGGAAGTTGCTTTTCAGTTTTTGAATAACGGACAGGAAAAACTGCGTACTTCCGGAAATGGAAAACTGAAAGATGTGATCTACAATGTCTATGGCCGTGACGTAGCGGCTAACCTGATTGAGATCGATTATGAGAAAAACGGAATCCATATCACAGGTTTTCTCGGCAAGCCGATCATCACACGTGGAAATCGTAACTTTGAAAATTTCTTCGTAAACGGCCGTTATGTCAAAAGTGCAATGATCTCCAAATCCGTGGAAGATGCTTATCGTGATTTTGTAATGCAGCACAAGTTTCCGTTTGCAGTTCTGCATTTTCATCTGAGTGGAGAAAATGTAGATATCAATGTGCATCCGACAAAGATGGAGCTTCGCTTCTCACGGCAGCAAGAGGTTTATAATACCGTCTTTGAAGCCGTACACAGGACTTTGCTGGAACCGGAACTGATCCAGAAAGCAGAAGTTCCTGATCCGGTGGAATCGAACGAAAACATGGCAGAAAGACCGGAGCGAGTGAAAAAGACATTCACATCCGCTTCGACCAAAGATAAAGAGGATACCGGCAGTCCGTTTCTTCTTCGTCCGCGTAAGGAGAATGAAAAAGTAACAGCTGCGGAATTGATCAAAGAATCCAGGGAAACGGTTAAGGATGATGTTCAAGATGAGGATTATTTTATCCGTAAGATGAAGGAGCGCGTACTTTCTTACCATAATCGTTCTTCTTCCGCCGAAGTTGCAGACCGGAAAGAGATTTTCCGTGCAGATGAACAGAAAGACAAAATTGCTGAACATGTCAAATACGCCGTTGAAGCAGCAGATAAGACAGTTGCACCGGAAACTGCGGCAGCAGTTCAAAAATCCAAACCAGCTGTTGAAATGCAAACTGCCACCACCAGCACCGATGCAGTATCTGATTGTGAAATAACCGACGCAAAATCAGAACCAGAAAACGGTACGCAGATGGATCTCTTTGAAGAAAATTTCTTAAAAAGAGATATCCGTGCAGAATATAAATTGATCGGCCAGGTCTTTGACACCTACTGGCTCGTAGAATTTAAAGATAATCTCTACATCATTGATCAGCATGCGGCTCATGAACGCGTCTTGTATGAGCGTACCTTGCGTGAAATGAAAAGCAGAGAATTTACTTCTCAGTACTTAAGTCCTCCGATCATTTTAAGCTTATCCATGCAGGAAGCACAGCTTCTGAATGAAAATATGGACCGCTTTTCACGCATTGGTTTCGAGATTGAACCTTTTGGTGGAGAAGAGTATGCAGTCCGTGCAGTACCTGACAATCTGTTCAGTATTGCCAAGAAAGAACTTCTGATGGAGATGATCGATGACCTGACCGAAGGTCTTTCTACTTCTATGACACCGGAGCTGATCGATGAGAAGGTTGCATCCTTGTCCTGTAAGGCTGCTGTAAAGGGAAATAACCGTCTTTCTGCACAGGAAGTAGACAAACTGATCGGCGAACTCCTGACACTGGACAATCCATATCACTGTCCGCATGGACGACCGACAATCATTGCCATGACAAAACGTGATCTGGAAAAGAAATTTAAACGAATTGTATAAATGGAATCGAGGAAATATAGATGGAACAGACAAACAAACGCCCACTTGTCATTCTGACCGGACCAACTGCTGTCGGGAAGACTGCTGCCTCTATCGGACTTGCCAAAGCGATCGGCGGAGAGATCATTTCTGCTGACTCTATGCAGGTCTACAAGGAGATGGACATCGGCTCTGCCAAGATCCGTCCGGAAGAGATGGACGGTGTGCCGCATCATCTGGTAGATGTTCTTGATCCGTCTGAGGATTTTAACGTTGTTCTCTTTCAGCAGATGGCAAAAGAAGCAATGAAAGGAATCTATCAGCGGGGACATATTCCGATCGTTGTCGGCGGAACAGGATTCTATATTCAGGCGTTACTTTACGATATTGATTTCACAGAAAATAATGCCGATACTGCTTATCGGGAAGAATTAGAAGCACTTGCCAAAACCCAGGGCGCAGAATATCTTCATGAAATGCTTGAAAAAGTAGACCCGGAATCTGCGGAACAAATTCATTTTCATAATGTAAAACGTGTGATCCGCGCGCTGGAATATTATCAGCAGACCGGACAGAAGATTTCCGAGCACAATGAGGCGGAACGTGAGAAAGAATCTGCTTATAACTCCGCATATTTTGTGCTGACAGATGATCGTAAGATTCTCTATGACCGGATTGATCAGCGTGTTGATCTGATGATGCAGGAAGGACTTCTTGAAGAAGTCAATGCGTTAAGATTGCGCGGACTTAAAAGAGAAAGTGTTGCGATGCAGGGACTTGGATACAAAGAACTGTTTGGTTATTTTGAAGGAGAGTATCCTCTGGAAGAAGCCGTACGCATTATTAAGAGAGACACAAGACATTTTGCCAAGCGACAGCTGACCTGGTTTAGAAGAGAAAGAGATGTCATCTGGCTTGATAAAAGTGAGATTGGAAGAGAAGATAAACAACTGATCCAACAGATGCTCACTGTTTTAAAGGAAAAAGAAATCATTCATTAGGACATCAGGCTGCATTTAGATAAAATGCAGCTTTGCCATGTAAATCAAACGATAAAAAACTTAAAAAGAAAGAAGAAGAAAAATGAATACACCAACTACAGAAACAATTTACGAACAGCTAGGAATCAGCAAAGAAGTCTGGGCGTTCGGACAGAAGACAGAAGAGAAACTAAAAGAACGTTTTGAAGAATTTGACAGAAACGCTGAATACAATCAGTTAAAAGTAATTCATGCCATGCAGGAGAACCGCGTAAGTGAAGGATGCTTTAACTATGTAAGCGGATATGGATACAATGATCAGGGAAGAGATACTTTAGAGGATGTCTATGCCTCTGTTTTTCATACAGAAGCTGCACTCGTACGTCCGCAGATCACTTGTGGAACACATGCGCTTGCGCTTGCGCTTGCAGCGAATCTTCGTCCCGGAGACACACTGTTATCTCCGGTTGGAAAACCATATGATACACTTGAAGAAGTAATCGGAATCCGTCCATCTAACGGCTCTCTTGCAGAATATGGAATCTCCTATAAACAGGTAGAACTTCTGGAAGATGGATATTTTGATTATCCTGCGATTGAAAAAGCTCTGGAAGATAAAACAATCAAACTGGCAACAATCCAGCGTTCCAAAGGATACCAGACACGCCCAAGCTACTCTGTAGAAAAAATCGGCGAACTGATTGCATTTATCAAAGAACGTCGCCCTGATGTCATCTGTATGGTAGATAACTGTTACGGTGAATTCGTTGAGCGTATCGAGCCAAGTGATGTCGGTGCAGACATGATCGTCGGTTCTCTGATCAAAAATCCGGGTGGCGGACTTGCCCCAATCGGCGGATATGTTGCCGGAAGAGCTGATCTGATCGAAAACTGTGCTTATCGTCTGACTTCTCCGGGACTCGGTAAAGAAGTCGGTGCTACACTTGGTGTTACACAGTCCTTCTATCAGGGATTCTTCCTTGCACCAACTGTTGTATGCGGTGCTTTAAAGGGTGCTACTTTTGCAGCAAATATCTACGAAGCTTTAGGATATCCGGTAATTCCGAACGGTTCTGAATCCCGTCATGATATCATCCAGGCGGTTACACTTGGATCAGCAGAAGGTGTTATTGCATTCTGTAAGGGAATTCAGGCAGCTGCTCCGGTAGACAGTTATGTAAGCCCAGAACCATGGGCAATGCCGGGATATGACAACGATGTAATCATGGCAGCTGGTGCTTTCGTTCAGGGTTCCTCGATTGAACTGAGTGCAGATGGACCGGTAAAACCACCGTATGCTGTTTATTTCCAGGGTGGACTCACATGGTATCATGCAAAGCTTGGTATTCTCAAATCGCTGCAGAGCGTTATTGATGCAGGCGTTCTTTCTATCGAGCGTGTGAGAGAACTTCTGTAAAACAATTTTTCGAGAGAATTCTATCGAAAATTCAGTTGAGTTGAATGAATTGTTATGTTAAAATTCAGACAGATGTAATCTGCTAAGAAAGTAAGAGGATATGAATTTTAATGAACACAATTGCAATTATAGGTGGCGGTGCATCAGGAATGATGGCCGCCATTTTCGCTGCCAGAAAAGGAGCGAAAGTTCTCCTTCTGGAGCAAAATGATAGATTGGGAAAGAAAATATTAGTGACAGGAAATGGCCGGTGTAATTATACAAACACTTACCAGGACACTTCCTGTTATCGTTCGGAGCAGCCTGACTTTATCACGCGGGTACTGGATCAGTTTCCGGCAGAAAAAGTCATTGCTTTTTTCCGAGAACTCGGAATCTATCCAAAAGACAGAAATGGATATCTGTATCCATTCTCCGATCAGGCAAGTGCCATCCGTGATGTTTTGGAACAAGAAGTTTACCGTCTTGGAATTGATGTGCGTACAGAGACTTCCTGCACCGGAATACAGAAAACAAAAGAGCGATTTTTCCTGCAGACCTCACAGGGTTCATTGACCGTAGATCAGGTGATTCTCTGCAATGGATCAAAAGCCGCACCTTCCACCGGTTCTGACGGTTCCGGATACGCTTTAGCCAGACAGCTTGGACATCAGATAATTCCTGTACTTCCCGCTCTTTGTGCTTTACATTGTACCGGAAAGCATTTCCGCACAATTGCCGGGGTGCGTGCACAGGGAAAAGTTTCGTTGTTTGTTGAAGGTGAATTAACTGCTGCCGATACCGGTGAACTCCAATTGACCGCCTACGGAATCTCCGGAATTCCGGTATTCCAGATCAGCCGTTATGCATCGAAAGCATTATATGAGCAGAAGGAAGTTGTTGCCATGCTGGATTTTCTTCCAGAATATTCGGTTGATGAAGTGAAAATTCTTCTGAAAGAACGTGCCAACCGCCAGCCAGAAAAAACAGCAAAGCAGTTCTTTACCGGCCTGTTTCATGAAAAACTGGCCGCTGTATGGCTGAAATTTGCCAAGATCAAAAAAGAGAAGCTATGCGGCGACTTCACAGATGCAGATATTCAGAGGCTGGCATGGATGATCAAGGAATTCAAATCACCTGTAATTAAGACAAATTCTTATGAACAGGCACAGATCTGCTGTGGCGGTGTTGATACGACACAGATTAATCCGGAAACGATGGAATCCAGACTTGTTCCAGGGCTTTATTTTGCCGGAGAACTGATCGATGTAGATGCAATCTGTGGTGGGTATAATCTCACCTGGGCGTGGGCAAGCGGTTATGTTGCCGGACAGTCTGCCGCATCTGCATAATCGCCTGCTGCTAACTTGTAACCAATATCTGGATGATATACTTTAATATTAGATTTCCTGAAAGAAAGGATAGATAAATGATACGAATTAATCAGCTGAAACTACAGATTCCACACACGGAAGAAGCTCTTGAAAAGAAAATACAAAAGACACTTCATCTAAAGAAAGGTGATTCTTTTACTTATCGGATTCACCGTCAGTCATTAGACGCACGCAGAAAACCCGAATTATTCTATGTGTATACGGTTGATGTCACTGTTTCCAATGAGAATGCTATTCTGAAGCATTGTAAAGGAAACATCCAGAAAGTAGAAGAGAAGCATTACCAGATTCCATCTCACGGAACAGAGACTCTGAATGCCCGTCCGGTTGTCATCGGCAGCGGTCCTTCCGGACTATTCTGCGCTTATCTGCTTGCGCTGGAAGGATACCGTCCTTTGATTCTTGAACGTGGTGCCTGTGTAGAAGAACGTAAGAAGGATGTGGATCGTTTCTGGGAGACCGGTGTGCTTGACCCTTCTTCCAATGTCCAGTTCGGTGAAGGCGGCGCTGGTACATTTTCAGATGGAAAGTTAAATACACTTGTAAAAGATAAGACAGGACGTAACCATTTCGTTCTTGAGACTTTCGTAAAATTCGGAGCGGACGAAGATATTTTATATGCACATAAGCCGCATATCGGTACGGATGTCCTGATTGATGTTGTAAGCCAGATGCGTCAGGAGATCATTTCGCTTGGCGGTGAATTTTGTTTTCATACACAGGTCACAGATGTTGATCTGACATCAAAAACACTGAAACTTGTTCACCTCTCAGAGAATTCCGCAGAAGAAGAAGTATCTGCCGGAGCAGCCGTTTTTGCGATCGGTCACAGCGCCCGTGATACATTTGAAATGCTTTATAAGCATCAGATTCCGATGCGCGCAAAATCATTTGCCGTTGGAGTCCGTATCGAACACCCACAAACTTTGATCGATCATTCTCAATATGGAAGAGATCGGGGAAATGATCTTCCGGCAGCAGCATATAAACTGACCGAGAACTTGGACAATGGAAGAGGGGTCTATACTTTCTGTATGTGCCCGGGCGGATATGTTGTAAATGCTTCTTCTGAAGAGCATCGTCTTGCAGTCAATGGAATGAGCTATCATGACCGTTCCGGAGAAAATGCAAACAGTGCTGTGGTCGTCACAGTTACTCCGGATGACTTCGGTTCTGACCATCCGCTTGCCGGAATTTCTTTCCAGCGCAGCTTAGAAGAAAAAGCTTATCAGGCAGGACAGGGAAAAGTTCCTGTCCAACGTTTTGGCGACTTTAAAGAAGATCAGATTACAACTTCTTATGGTATGGTTCATTCTTGCATGAAAGGGGCTTCTGTCTTTGGGGATGTACGTGGTATCTTTCCAGAAGAAATCGCACAGTCGCTTGAGGATGGAATCACAGCAATGGATCATAAGATTCATGGATTTGCAGATAATGATGCATTATTATCCGGTGTGGAGAGCCGAACTTCTTCCCCTGTAAGAATTGAAAGGGATGAGAACTTTGTCTGTGCTTCCTGTGACTGGATCTATCCATGTGGTGAAGGGGCCGGATATGCCGGTGGAATCACTTCCGCAGCGATGGACGGAATGAAGGTCGCCGAGGCAATCATTCAAAAATATAAATCTTAATCATTTATGAAATTTGTGGTTTTTTGGTATCTTCTCTATACACTTTTTTGAAACTGTGCTAAAATAAATCGTTGTATTATGTCATCGCAGTGATATGATTCACATGGAAAATAGAAATACAGAAACAATCAAAATGATGTATCTTGAAGACCGGCCTTATGAAAAATGTGAGCAGTACGGTGCAGAACATCTGACAGATGTGGAACTTTTAGCTGTTTTACTTCGTACCGGAACGAAAGGGGAGAATTCGCTCCGACTTGCCCAGAAGATTCTGCATCCACCATTTGGCTCTGAAGGACTTCTCAGCATCCCACAGTGGTCTATGGAACAGCTGCTGAAGATCAAAGGAATCGGAAAGGTAAAATCCATCCAGATTCTTTGTCTGGCAGAACTTGCAAAACGTATAGCGAAAGCAGAAGCCTCACTGGGATTGGATTTTTCCTCTCCGGACAGTATTGCACGTTATTATATGGAAGATCTTCGGCATAAGAAACGGGAAGTAACGAAGCTTTTGCTTCTGAATACCAGATCCAGGCTGATCAGTGAGATGGATGTTTCAACAGGAACCATAAATTCCACACTTGTTTCTCCACGGGAACTGTTTGTGGAAGCTTTGCAGAAGAATGCTGTATCCATTATTCTTTTGCATAATCATCCGAGTGGAGATCCGACACCAAGCAAAGAAGATCTTCTGACAACCCGGCGCGTCCGTGAAGCAGGGGCTTTGATCGGTATAGAACTTCTCGATCACATCATTATTGGAGATAATTGTTATTTCAGTTTAAGGGAGAAAGGATTCTTTTCTCAAGAATCTGCAAATAGATAAGGGAATGGAGTGTATTTATGGCCAGGAATGTATATGGGTTAGATCTTGGAACTTATGATATCAAGATTTTTGATAAGAAAAAAGACCGCATATGGCATGCCAAGAATGTAATTGCCATGAAAGATAAAAAATATATTTTTTCTGTCGGAGACGATGCTTATGAGATGTATGAAAAGGCTCCGGGAAATATACAGATCATATTTCCGATGAAGAATGGTGTCATTGCCCGTTTTGATGACATGCAATATCTTCTCGGAGATCTTTTGAAGGAAGAGCGTCCGTTTATCCGTGGGGCAGAATATGTGATCGCTGTTCCTACAGATGTCACAGAAGTAGAAAAGAAGGCTTTCTATGATCTTGTGCTTCATTCTGAAGCGAAAGCAAAATCAGTAAGAATTGTAGAGCGCGGTCTTGCAGACGGACTTGGACTTGGGATTGATGTTCTGGAAGAACCAGGAGCTTTTATCGCCAATTTAGGTGGAGGAACAACAGAACTTTCCGTTCTTTCCTACGGTGGTATTGTTATGAACCGTCTGCTTAAGATCGGTGGCGAACAGCTAGATAGTGCGATCGCCAATCTTGTCCGTCATTCTAAAGATTTTATAATCGGACGTCCGACTGCCGAACGACTGCGGAAAGAATTTGGAGTTTTTGACCAGTCCACCGGAAGTACTCTTACTGTATACGGCAGAGATATGATGCGCGGCGGTCCGTCGCACATTGACATTCCAATCAGTCTTGTACGGGCAGCGATCAAAGAGCCTTTGAGAGAATGTGTACAGGCCATTCATTCCATGCTCGACCGTACGCCTCCCGATGTCCGGAGAAATATTAATAAAAACGGGATTTATATTACTGGAGGACTTGCTAATCTGCGAGGGATTTCTACTTATCTGGAAGAAAGTATCGGTCTGCCGGTTCACATGAAAACAGACCCTGAACTCTGTGCCGTCAAAGGTCTGCAGAGGATCATACTGAACAAGACCTTGTATAGAAAATTAAGTTACTCCATGTTAGACGAAGATTATAGGTGGTTAAGATAATATGAAAAAAAAGAAGAATCAGACTTCTGTTATGAACAGATATTTACTTATAGGACTTTCTGTTTTCTGCATTTTTATGATGCTGTTATCTTCCTTTTCAGACAAAGTAGGAGGTCCATTTAAAGTTGTTGCAAATGTAACCGTTATCCCTCTTCAGCAGGGAATCAATCAGATTGGTGGCTGGATGGGAGATATGAAAGACAATTTCCAAACTCTGAAACAGGTACGCGCAGAAAATACAAAGCTTCAGAAACAGGTTGACTCTCTGATTACAGAAAATAACAATCTACAACAAGAACGTTATGAGCTTCAGAGACTGCAGGAATTATATCAGTTGGACAAGAACTATGCGGATTACAAAAAAACTGCTGCGCATGTAATCGGGAAAGATTCCGGAAACTGGTTCAGTACATTTACCATTGACAAAGGAAGTAAAGACGGTATTGCCGCAGATATGAACGTAATGGCCGGAAGCGGTCTTGTCGGCATTGTCACAGAAGTTGGTCCAACCTGGGCAAAAGTCCGTTCTATTATCGATGATTCAAGTAATGTAAGTGCAATGGTACTTTCTACTTCTGACCGTTGTATTGTAAGTGGAGATCTGTCACTTATGAGTGATAACCAGATTCGTTTTGGTCAGATGGAAAACAATGATAATACGGTTTCCGTCGGAGACCAGATCGTCACTTCTTATATTAGTGATAAATACCTGCAGGGAATCCTGATCGGATATGTCAGTGAAGTAACGGTCGACTCTAACAATCTGACTCGTTCCGGATATATTACACCGGCTGTAGATTTTAAAAATCTTCAGGAAGTTCTTGTTATCACAACAACGAAAGCGGATTTGGTTGGATCCAATCAGAGCGAATAGGAGTGAATACTCATGAAATTAATGAAATTTAAAAGAGTTGCTGTAACTGTACTGATCGTACTTGCAGCATATCTGCTCCAGTGTACCTTATTCAATCATCTGGAACTTGCCGGAATTAAACCTAACCTGATTCTGATTGTCACAGCATCCTTTGGTTTTATGCGTGGGCAGAAAGAAGGAATGCTGGTCGGTTTCTTTGCCGGCCTTATCACAGATATCCAGTTTGGTACAATTTTGGGATTTTATGCATTACTTTACCTGGTAATCGGTTTTGTAAACGGATTATTTGAACAGCTTTATTTTGATGAAGATATCAAGCTGCCGTTATTTTTGATTTCTGTCAGCGAATTTCTCTACGGTATCATCATTTATTTGCTCATGTTCATGTTGCGAAGTGATTTTAACTTTTTATATTATCTCAACCGCATCATCGTTCCTGAACTGATTTACACAATCGTGATCACACTGGGATTATACCCACTGATTTTATTTATTAACCACAAACTTGAAGCAGAAGAAAAAAGGAGTGCAAGTAAATTTGTTTAGAAATATTTTAGACCGTCTGAAAGAAGCCGGAGCTTACCTGATGCAGTCAAGACTCGTTACTTTGATCATTATATTTTGTGTCAGTTCTTCCATCCTGATCGGAAGATTATTCTATCTTCAGATTGTAAAAGGGTCTGATTATCTTGAAAACTACGAATATTCTATCCGCCGGACGACATCCGTTGCAGCAACACGCGGAAATATTTATGACCGTAATGGAAATCTGCTGGCTTATAACCAGCTGGCTTATTCCGTGACAATTAATCTGTCAACCGTTGAAAACTCCATCACAACAGATAAACGTTCTGAAAAAAATGCGGCATTAAATAAAATCCTGGATCAGGTTCTTTCTATCGTAGAATCAAATGGAGATTCTGTTGTTTCAAGCTTTGGTATCATCCTGGATTCCTCCGGAACCTATCAGTTTACACAGTCAAGCGATACCCAGAAGCTCCGTTTTATTGCAGATGTCTATGGAAAACGAACAATAGATGAACTTACAAAAAAACAGCAGAACCAAAGTGCAGCGGATATCATTCATTATCTTTGTACCGATGAAAAATATGGATATGGCCTTGATGACAGCACATTAGAGCCTGCTTATATTTTAAAGATCATCAACATGCGTTATGCAATGGCATTAAATGCATATCAGCAGTATATTGATACAGTTCTTGCATCCGATGTAAGTGACGAAACAGCAGCAGCAATTATGGAGAATAAGGACGTTCTTACCGGTGTTGACATTTCAGAAGATTCTATCCGAAAATATACCGATGGAATGTATTTTGCATCTATTATCGGATATACCGGACAGATTTCCCAGGATGAATACGATGCGCTGGACAAGGATGAAAAGAAAAAGTACTCTCTGTCTGATATTGTAGGAAAGGCCGGCATTGAACAAAGCATGGACAATGTCCTTCAGGGCACAAAAGGTGAAAGAACCGTGTATGTAGATAACCTCGGACGTGTAACTGATACTGTCAGCCGGAAAGATCCTGAAGCCGGAAATGATGTATATCTGACGATTGATAAAAATCTTCAGGAAAGTACTTATAAACTTCTGGAAGAGAAGATTGCCGGAATTGTTTTATCCAAACTACAGAATGTTCTGGAATACGATACATCCAGCGTAGATGACTCTAAGAATCTGATCATCCCGGTCAGCGATGCATATTATAATCTGATTGGAAATGCCGTCATCGATTCAGGACACTTTTCAAGCAGTGATGCAAAAACTGCCGAGCAGCAGGTTTATTCCATTTTCCAGGGGAAAAAGACTGAGACGATTTCCCTGCTTGAATCAGAACTTCAGAACTCACAGGCCAGCGCATATACAGATCTTTCCAATGAAATGAAAGCATATATGGATTACATCTGTGATACCCTGCTGACAAAGGATACAGGCATCCTTATGTCAGATCAGATTGATAAGAATGATGCTACTTATATTGCATGGGCAAAAGATGAGACAATCAATTTATATACTTACCTGAATTATGCGATTTCTAAAAACTGGATCGATACTTCCAAACTTGGAAGCAGTTCTTATTCCAGTTCAGAAGAGATTTATCAGGAGATTTTAAAATATTTAAAAGAATATTTGGCAGATGACAGTAATTTCGACAAACTTCTCTACAAATATCTTATAAAATCAGGTAGTGTTACTGGTGAACAAGTTTGTGCTATCGTATATGAACAGGGTGTTCTTCCTATGGATGACTCGACATATAACGGATTACTCAACGGAGAGACAAATGCTTTTTCCTGGATCAAGAGCAAGCTGGAAAGCCTTGAGCTTACACCTGGTGAACTGGCACTTGAGCCATGTTCTGCCGGTGCAGTTGTAACAAATCCAAATACCGGAGAAGTTTTAGCATGTGTTTCTTATCCTGGATATGACAATAATCGTCTCTCAAACGTAATGGATCGTCCTTATTATGTGCAGTTGAGCATGGGTATGTCACGTACCTTCTACAACAGAGCGACCCAGGAGAAGACAGCACCAGGTTCTACTTATAAAATGCTTTCTTCTGTAGCCGGTCTGACAGAAGGGGTAATTAATGGAAACTCCTATATCAGTTGTTCAGGTGTATTTGACAAGATCACACCAAGTCCAAAATGCTGGATTTATCCAAGTGCTCATGGAAGTCTGAATGTAGTAGGTGCACTGCAGCATTCCTGTAATGATTTCTTCTATGAAGTTGGTTATCGTCTTGGACAAGACTCGAATGGTAACTATGACAGTGATACCGGTCTTGAAAAACTGGCAAAATATGCAAAAATGTTTGGATTTGACCAGACGTCAGGAATCGAAATTCCTGAATCACAACCTCAGATTTCTGATTCTGACTCTGTTCGATCTGCCATTGGACAGGGTACCAACAACTATACTGTCAGCCAGATCAACCGTTATGTGACAGCTGTTGCAAACAGAGGAACTGTTTACAGTCTTTCTCTCATTGATAAAACAACCGATTCGAATGGAAAACTGATCAAAGATTATACTCCGGAAGTTGTAAATCAGATGGATGAGATCAGCTCAAGTACATGGGATCTGGTACACAATGGAATGGAAAGCATGGTAAAAAGCAGCTCCACCTTTGCCGGAATGGATATTTCCATGGGAGGAAAAACCGGAACTGCCCAGTATAGTAAGATACATGCAGATAATGTTCTGTTTGTCGGTTATGCGCCGGCAGATTCACCTGAAATTTCAATTGCTGTCCGCATTGCAAATGGATATGCGTCTACCTATGCAGCTGAAATTGGAAGAGATATCACAAAAGTGTACTTCAATCCAGAATCCGCCGATGAACTGCTTCAAGGATATGCTTCTTCTTTAGGAACTGCAGAAGCCGGTGATTAATTAAGATAACGAAAGGGGATGGGATCATGAGTGAACTGGTAACAATAAAAAGCAGTCATTCCGGTATAGAGCTGCGGCTTAATGCCAACCTCCCATTCCCGGATCTTTTAAAAGCTGTAGAAGAGAAATTCCGACAATCTGCTGATTTCTTCAAGAATGCAAAGATGGCAGTTTCATTTAGCGGAAGGACACTTTCCATCAGCGAAGAGGAGCAGTTAATACAGGTTATTACGCAGACGACAAACCTTGAGATTATCTGTATCATTGATCATGATGAACGCAAGGAACTGATCTACAAAAGAGCGGTAGCACAGTGTTTATCTGAACGTGAAAAATCAGATGGACAATTCTATCGCGGAACATTAAAGCGAAGACAGCTTCTTGAATCCGAATCCAGCATTGTGATCTTAGGAGATGTTGAATTCGGAGCTAAAGTAGTTGCAAAAGGAAATATTATCATTCTCGGTACTCTCTATGGATCTGTTCATGCGGGAGCTGCCGGTGACAGGAATGCTTTTATCATTGCTCTCTCCATGCAGCCACAGCGACTTGTAATCGGAGATATTGAAGCAAAACGTCAACTGATCTATCAGGACAGCCTTTCCATCAACGGACCGCAAATTGCAGTTGTTGACGGAAAAAGAATTTACCTTGATCCACTGATAGAATAAATCTTTGGAAAGACATAAGCATGGGAAATAGGAGGAATATTCAACATGGGTGAAGTAATCGTCATTACATCGGGAAAGGGCGGTGTTGGAAAAACAACAACAACAGCGAATATTGGAATTGGTCTGTCTTCAGCAGGAAAAAAAGTTCTTGTAATTGATACAGATCTCGGACTTCGAAATCTGGATGTTGTTCTTGGACTTGAAAATCGCATTGTCTACAATCTTGTTGACGTCATTGAAAGCAAATGTCGTCTGAAACAGGCAGTGATCAAAGATACGCGATTTGAAAATCTGTACCTGCTCCCATCTGCCCAGACAAAAGATAAGACAAGCGTATCACCGGAACAGATGAAAAAACTGATTGACGAACTAAAAGATGATTATGACTTCATTCTTTTAGATTGTCCGGCAGGAATTGAACAGGGTTTTAAAAATGCAATTGCAGGCGCACAGCGTTCCATTGTTGTTACAACACCTGAAGTTTCCTCAATTCGTGATGCTGACAGAATTATTGGATTACTTGAAACTTCCGGAATCCGGAAAAATGAACTTCTGATCAATCGTCTGCGCGTTGACATGGTTCGCAGAGGTGATATGATGTCTGTAGAAGATGTCACAGAGATTCTAGCGATTGATCTGCTTGGAGTCATCCCGGATGATGAGTCTGTTGTTGTTGCAACCAATCAGGGAGAACCGGTAGTCGGCGAAGATTCCTTAGCCGGAAAATGTTACCAGAATATCTGTAGACGTCTGTTAGGAGAAGAAATCCCGATTTCCGATTTTAATCATAAACCCGGACTTCGCAGTAAACTCTCCAGTCTTTTTCATAAGAACTAGGAGGTCACATTATGAGTGTACCTTCTGTTACAATTGCAAAAGACAGGTTGCGAAATTTGCTAATTACTGACAGAATTCAATGTACACCCGATATGATAGAATTTCTGACATCGGATTTATATCAGACGATTTCTAAATACATAGAAATCTCCCCGGAACAATTTGATGTCAAAATAACACGCACGGATATACATATAAAATATACAGGAGAAAAACATTGAAATCATTTTTTACTAATTTGAAACAGCGTTATAATATTAGAGATTATAAAATCAGTCTGGTTTTTCTGGTCACTCTGATTTCACTGGTCGGAATCCTTATGGTCCGAAGTGCAAGACCTGATTTAATGAATCGTCAGATTATGGGCGTTTGTCTTGGTCTGATTGTTATGTTTATTATCTCTTTCATTGATTATAAATGGATTTTAAACCTATATTGGCCGCTTTATGCTCTGAATATTGTTATGCTCCTGGCTGTTTTGGTTTTTGGAACAAAAGTAAATGGCGCGAGAAGATGGCTGAACCTTGGATTTACACAATTCCAGCCTTCCGACCTTACAAAAATCCTTATGATTCTGTTCTTTGCAAAATTCTTAATGGAACGAGAGCAGAAGATTAAAGAACCCAAAACGATTATTCAGGCAATTGCTTTAATCCTTCCATCACTTGCATTGATTTACAAGCAGCCAAACTTGTCTACAACAATTTGTATTGCCGCATTGTTTGCTGTCCTTCTTTACCTTGGAGGATTAAGCTACAAACTCATTGGAACTGTTCTTGTAATCACAATACCGACGATCATCATACTGCTTGTTGTTGCAATACAGCCAAACCAGCCGTTCTTAAAAGACTATCAGCAGGAGCGTATCCTCGCATGGCTGGAACCTGAAAAGTATGCCGACGACGAATCTTACCAGCAGTTAAATTCCGTTATGGCAATTGGGTCCGGACAGCTGACCGGAAAAGGGTATGATAATGACGCAACAACATCCGTTAAGAACGGAAATTTCGTATCTGAACCGCAAACAGACTTTATTTTTGCAATAATTGGTGAAGAATTAGGATTTGTGGGTTGTTGTGGAGTCATAATTTTGTTATTATTAATTGTGATAGAGTGTATCTTAATTGGTTTGAAGGCCAAAGATACAGGAGGGCGGATCATTTGCGGAGGTGTTGCTTCACTGATTGGAATCCAGAGCTTTATTAACGTCAGTGTAGCTACAATGATTTTTCCAAATACAGGCTTGTCCCTCCCATTTGTCAGTTATGGACTGACTTCCGTAGTATGTTTTTTCATGGGAATCGGTTTTGTATTAAATGTAGGCTTACAGCCTAATAAATATCAGTAAAGAGAGGATACCACTATGAATATCGGATTAGTAGCGCATGATGCGAAGAAAAAATTGATGCAGAATTTCTGCATTGCATACCGTGGGATACTCAGTAAGCATAATTTATATGCAACAGAAACCACCGGTATACTGGTCGAGAATGTAACAAACTTAAGCATTCACAAATATCTTGCTGGACATCTCGGAGGAAAACAGCAGCTCGGCTCACAGATTGAACACAATCAGATGGATCTTTTGATTTTCTTCCGTGATCCACTGACACCTCACTCACATGAACCGGATGTTAATGACATTGTTAAGCTTTGTGATATTTATAACATTCCGATTGCAACAAATATCGCAACTGCTGAAGCATTGATCCTTGCTCTTGACAGAGGCGACCTTGACTGGCGGGAGATGTATCGATAATATGAGTAAACCATACAAAAAGAAGAGAAGACGAAGAAAGCAACGGCATTCTGTCAGCCGCATACTTATTCCTGTCATATGTCTTATTGTTGTATTGTCCGGAGCTGTCGGCGGAGTCTGGTATTACAAAGAATATGGTGGTGATCCTGTCCGGACATATGAGACATCCACTTATAACTCTAATTTATACCAAGGAAGTTTGTTTGCTGATGATTTATGCGTTGCTGCTGATGATGTGGCTCTCACTGGATTTGATGATGAGGATTCTCTTCATGCTGCAGGATTATTCAATCTAAATGATAAAACAGTTGAATATGGATATAAACTTTATGATAAATTATATCCTGCAAGTACAACAAAGCTTATGACTGCATACCTTGCTTTTAAGTACGGTAATATGGATGACATTGTAACTGTTTCTGACAGTGTTTCAAGCTTTGCCTCTGATGAAGTAGTCTGCAACCTGCAGCCTGGTGATACAGTGACACTTTATGATTTATTATGTGGTCTTTTACTTCGTTCAGGTAATGATTGTGGTGTTGCTATCGCTGAACATATTTCCGGAAGTGTAGAAGCTTTTGCTGAGCTTATGAACTCAGAAGCGAAAGCTCTTGGTGCCACTGGCAGTCATTTCGTGAATCCTCACGGACTTCATAATGAAAACCACTATACAACAGCATATGACCTGTATCTGATCTTTAATGCCTGCATTCAGGATCAGAGATTTATGGACATTATTTCCATGGATTCTTATACAATGAATCTTACCGGAGCAGATGGTACAACAAGAACATTTGATGTAGTCCCAACCAACTATTATTCCTCAGGGAAGATCAATGCCCCTGAAGGAATTCGTGTATTTGGCGGTAAGACCGGTACCACAGATGAAGCAGGATGCTGTGTGATCCTTTATAGCGAAGATCTGGAAAAGAATCCTTATATTTCCATTATTATGGGGGCTGAAGATAAGAGTTTTCTTTACCAGGAGATGAACCGGCTTCTTGAGGCTGGAGAAACAACTAAAACAGAATAAAGAATAACCGATATGAAAAAGCCATGTGGCACAGAACAACAAATTAGAAGCTTTCATTTTTAATCTGTCCGCATGGTTTTTTTCTATCTTATTTCATGTAATATTCTCCTTTACCGTTTCCTGTTTTCAGTAACGCTCTTTAATTTATTAATATGTATTCTTCCCCTGAAAGGCTGGAAATATACACAAAAAAATGATATACTAACAAAGTTAAAGCAGAAATGACAGGAGGTAATATTTTTATCTTGGCAAAGAAAAAAAACAAGTCTGTAAATATAAAAAGATATAAGGCAAAAAAAGAATTTCAGAAATCTAATTTACAGAATGTGCAGGTCCGCATAGATAAAGACAGTGAAAAGATGTGGTCCGCTTTC
>PPYF01544529.1_pt1 | contig 35838 bp, 42 predicted proteins | sample 1559871 | NCBI WGS metagenome assembly PPYF01 (sample SAMN08240021, study PRJNA423297) | Human gut metagenome, whole genome shotgun sequencing project.
ATAATAGCAATGATTATCCCTTACCGTAATATCATATACAGGCTTTTTCTGTTTGATCTTTTCTATTTCTATAATCCGCCCACCGTTTAAGATTAGCTTTTCTAAGCTGTTCTTTATTAGCTTCGCTGCCAATCCAATTATTATTTTTTGCGTGCATTTTAAGATGTTCGCCAATAGACATAATACATAGATTAGTAATAGTGTTATTATCTTTATTGCCGTCTTTGTGATGAATTTGATAGCCTTTTGGTATGCTCCCATGATAATATTTCCAAATATATCTGTGCATTGAGCCGTATGTTTTGCTCCACCAATATCCATTTTCTTTTTTATAGAACTTCTTGTCATCAAACTCTTTGTATTCTCTATCCGTTTTATAGTGGTATGCACCCCTTTTGCGTATTTTCCAATTATTTCTTGAGAGGTTTCTAAAATTTCCGTCAATCGGATAAACTTCATTTTCTTGGTTTCCATCGCCGTAAAGTACTCTATGAAGCATTGTTTGCTTTCCGCCAATTTGCGACACATAAAATCCACGTTTAGACCAAAGCCAATATTTAACTCCTTTGTAGAGGATATAACATTTTCCCGACTTTTCGTCTTTGTTTTCAATAAGTTTTTCCATAATTTATTTCTCCTTGTTGCAATGATGTCATCATAACAAAGATTTTCCGCTTTTACAACCCCTCTAATCGTAAATATTTTATGATCTGGTGTAACTTCTATAATTTCCCCATTGTCTAATGTTATCTTTAATGTTTCAGAATACTTTACAAATCCACAATTATCAATATATCCGACTTCTCCATTGCCATAATATACTATATCGTCTTTTGTAATATCTTCTATGTTTTTATAACCTTTTGTTGTGTATATTTTTGTTCCAGCAACTAAACACGCATGAGAGGCCCAATCATGTAAAGGTGTGTTCTTAAAGCATTTTCTGTTTTCGTCATACTCACGGCGATATTGTTTAAGAGCCATAACGCCATCTTTGCAATGCTCCATATCAAACTTACAACGGCTTAAAATACTTCTCACGTTCTGAATATCCGCATACACATCGCTTGTACGAGGTATAACGTCAACATTTCTCAGGCCTAATTGCATAAGTTGATTTTGTATTGTAAGAGCTTTTTCCGTTGGTGTCAGTTGTCTTTGTACGCCATCGTGCGGTAGATGATGCCCGATGTAATTATAAGGCTTGCCAAGTACGACTGAAGCATAGTGTCCTAAGCTATAAGTATGATTTTCGTAGTAGTCTATAACGTGTATATTGCCATCAATAAACTGAACAAACCAGATCGCCATACTGTCAGACACGCCTAAATCCCAGAACGTATGCACCAGATGGCTGTCATTATATGGCACTTTGCCTTGATTTTCTTTGAACTTATCAAGCATATCTGCATAGTATGCACCATAGATAGCACCGGCAAAAGAAACATAATACTCTTGTTGAATAATCTCTTCAGGCTTGCCACGCTCACGCTCTTCGTCTAAGTCGGCAGGATCAACAACGCCGGTGTCCTCAATAGTCTTTTTAGATACATAATACTCAGGCCGCTTTTCAAGAAAATCCCACATCTCTTTAGCATGATTTTCGCCACGAGGTGTAGTGTTGAACATCACCCAACCTTTTGTTTCTTTCAGCATCGGCTCAAGAATAAGATCGTATAGGTTAGGTTTCTGAAGCGCTAGCTCTGATACAACTGCACCGGCAATACCTGAACCGGCAAGCGCATCATAATTATCACCACCCAAAAATGAAATAATTGATCCGGGTTCGTTTGGGTTGTTTGGGTTGCGTAGAATAAGTTTCATTTCCGAATTGTTGCGTTTATATACAATCTCTTTCGGGATCATATCTAAGTACTTCACGCCTTTTGAAGTGATGCCCTCCCATATAGCACGCCTAACTTGATTTTGTTGCGGTAATAAATACCAGTAGTTACCGACACGCTCCATCGCCTTAGCCACGATCCATTGAAGAGCAAACAAGTCTTTTCCGGCTCGTCTATGCCACAACATAAAGCTTTTCTTTGTGTCATGCTCCATCAAATAATCCCAAGCTTCAGCTTGATAAGGTCTTAATGGTAATGTCGGTAACTCTATTCTCATTTTTGTCTAAGCCTTATTTTTTGAAAAGTATTTTCTCGGTGATTTTTGATACCACTTTTTTACAAGTGTTTGAAAAACAAAGATTGTTGATTTTGTCAAAACCGCCTACAATACTATATCTCTTGTATCTTACCTTATCACCATAGCGGTTTATATCATCAATCCACACATCGGCAATCTTAAAACCCATCTCTTTTAGTTCAAATATCCTCGTGCCTAACTGCATAATGCCTAATTCTTTTGCGGCCTCCCATGCAGTTATACCGCCAAACTCTTTACAATATTTCAATATTCTATTGTGTTGATTGCTTAATCTACTCATCATTGACCTCCTTATGTCCTCTAATGATAATCTCAAGCGGAACAGACTTATTGTTGTCGTCCTTTTCGTTCTCAAACTGCTGCACAACCTTGTCTACAAAGCCATACTTTGCCTTTAATAAGAATATACCGGCAGGGGCAGAATAACGGCCTGTAAGCGTTCTCGTTACAATACGGCTTTCTAGCTCGTCCTCCACTCTTTTTATTGCTCTAATTATCTCAGCGTTTTTAGAGTATCTTCTCTTAATGTATGCCCACCAATCAAAATATATTCTCTCTCCGCTCAAGAGTTGTTTAATATAACAGATGCTTTCGTCAGACTGGAGCTTGTCATACATCTTGTTGACGTGATGAAGTACCACCTCAGGCAGATAGATAATCGGCTTCGTCTTTGCGTTTGTTTTGCGTTTGACTTTCGTTACTTTCTTTGCCATAACAAGCTCCTTTCAAATTATTGTTGTTTAGCCTTAAATTCTTCAATCCTTGCTCTAAGCTTATCAACACCGATCATAGCATTGTATTGAATACCGAGAGCATCGGCTTCAGCTTTCAAAGCATCAATTTCAGAAATGTTAGGTTCTTCCTGTTCAGGTTCTTCAGCCGGTTCTCCGTTCTCAGGTTCAGGATCTCCCTCAAGCTGTTCAGGTTCGCCATCTTCAGGCTGTTCAGGATCTGAGTTCTCAGGTTCTTCAGCAGGTGCAACTTCAAAAAACTTATCACCAAAGCGTTTACGAAGTTTCTTGTTTAGTTTCTCATCGTCTTTCATTAAGGCGATAAGTTCTTCTTTGTTAATTTTAACCTCAGGATGCTCCATCATCTGGATCAATCCGTAACCATTGTCAAGCAATTCAAGTATTTTTTCATTAATCTTTTTCATCTTTCACCTCTACATATTCAGGAAATTCAGGATCGCCCAAAAGTTCGTTGCGGATTGCATCAATCTTTTCTTGAGCTTCTTTCTGGATTTCATACATTAGTTTAACCTTAGGCATCATAGCATCAAAAGCAGCTTTTGCCAACTCTTTATCTGAGAATATATAAGCACTTTCTTTGTAGGTTGTGCCGTTACCTGTATCAATCCCATAAGTACGATGGCCGTGTTTTGAGATTGTTTCAGCAACAACTACGCCCTCGTAGATATTAGGATCTTTTTCGGATAGTTTTAGATAATATACCTTTTTGCCAAGCATAAATATCTCCCTTACATACCGGGCATATAAAGCCCATAAGTTTCTTTTCTCTTGTTTCAGAGCTTTATATAAGCCTTGCCTTGACATACACAAATAGCGAGCAAAGCCAGACAATTGACTTCGTTTCGCTAACCTTGTATGTAAACGCTTGTTTCTCATATAATAACTCCTTGCGTTGAATATAAACGCTTAGTTTACAGTTGTCAAATAAAAAAAAGCGGGCGCAGTAGTTTTAATTTAACTTGATGTGCCAAAATCTGCGCCCGATTTGTGCGGTACCGCCATTCGCTTTGAAATGTTCACCGCCCCTAAAGCTTGAACCCTCGCGGGCTGGACTGTTTAAGCCTCCGCACAATGCTTTGGAAATAGTGGGGCAGTGCAGGCTATATCTTAGCGGCGATAATCTCGTTAAATTCGAGTCCCCGCACCGCTAAAATCCGTCCTGCTACGGTGTCATACATTGCGGGAAAAAGGCTTTTTAATTGTGGCATATTTGCCATAATTACTCATCTTTCTTATCCTCTCTTAAAAACGAAATCTTTATATTTTAACCATAGGTGTTGCCGTCCGGACTCAAAAAGGGCATGTCCATTAACTTCGGCAAAAATATCTACTTCAGGATAATGTAGCAGGATAATATCACCGGGTTTTACTTTTTGGAAATAGCCGTCAAGACGTAGTTCAAAGCCATATTCTTCAATTTCTCCTTTGGCTTTTATTTCTTTAAGCTCCTCGTATGCCTCTTTGCCGAAATTAGGATTTAACAAATCGGTATCTTCGGCGTCCAATGTTATTTTAGGCTTTCTCATCTTTCCTATCCTCATAAAAAGTTACTTCATTTCTGCGGGCGGGGCGGCAGTATTGATACTCTCCGTTATAATCTGTTACAAAGCAGAAAGGATCCTTGCTCGTTATAGATTCTAAAATTCCAGTTGCTTTACATTCTCCTTCGTCCCAAAACCAGCAGAGGCATTTGTTATCAATAATGTATTGCCAGTCCGGTTCTGGTTCTTTGAAAAATTCCCAGTTTCCACTCATTAAATCATCAATCTGAAAGCTAAATCTAGCTCCTCTTTCGTCCCAACAACGACCTGACTTGATATGTATGTAGAAGTCTTTGCCCCACTCTTTCAGTCTAATCTTTGCCCCTTTTCTGAACTCGGGCAGCAGTTCTTCTAAATATGCCATTAGTCTTTCTCCTTTATCTTTGCTAGAGCTTCATCAACAGTTTTTTCAATGTAATATTCTACACAATTTTCTTTTTTTCCATAATACCCTGTTTTCCATAGCTCAATTTGATTTTTAATGACTAGAAAACGATTAACGGCAATCTTCAGCTTTTTCTCAAGCTCAATCTCTCGGTCGGTTTTACTCATTTTTTAAACTCCTTGCTGTTAACAGCCTCTTGCCAAGTCGGGTATTCGGCGATTAAATAACATTTTCCATATAATAAATCGTCCAAGCTTTTTTTTATAAGCAGCTCCATCAGTACGAATAGCATCAACTCGCTTATCCGAAATTCTAGTTATTACAATTATATTGTTAATATGCCCGAATCGGTGCCGAGTAATTTTATAAATTTGTTTTCTTTCATATAATGTTTGATTTGTCCCGATGAAAAACTGCACTCGATTTCATCTGTATCAAAAATATATTTCGTCATCGCTTCTCACTTTCGTCGATAGCGGCGTTGATACGGGCTAAAATGTTTACTGATTTATGCTTATATTCTTTATTCCATGCAAAACATTCAAACCATTCTTTGCACTCTTTCAGCAACCCGCGGAGCTTGTTGTTTTCAATGATAAGAACCGATTTTTTAACATCCAGTTCGTCAATATTACTTCCTAGACACTGTATTAGTTCTTCTCTTTTTTTTATCTTTTCTTTAAGCTCGGCAAGCTCTGCCTGCATAGCCTTGTATTCGTCATAATTGCAGGGTGCAAGGATTTTTGCAACGGGGGGTATGTGGCAGGTTAAATCCGTAAAATCGTTGCCGTTAAACTCAAAATGATGTATTAGTCCATTTTTTAATTTGCAAAAATACCATCCTTGCACAAGCTTTCCCGCTTTCCAGTCCTCTGTCAGTTCTTCAGGTGTTTTTGTCATCGTCCTATTCCTTTATTTTATTAAGCGCGGATGTTAAAAACATAAGCATTCCGGCATCCATCAAATCCGGTTCGTTTATAACCGATTGTATGGCGTTGGTTGCGGTTTTGAGTTTTGCCTTCAGCTCTTTGAATTTTCCCAGATAATAAGCGTTTTCTCTGTTTACCAAGCGCCAGTTAGCTCGCAGCAAACGTTTGTTTTCTTCCTTCAGGTTATAAATTTCCTCATAAGAGTTCAGGTTCTTTTCTTGCTCCGCCAGATATAAATCATCAGCCAGCTGTTTCTGTTTTTTAAGCTCGGTAATCTCTTTTTTCAGCTCTTCAATCTTTATGCTTTGCTGGTGGCTTATTTCCTGCCACTGAAAGAACTTTTTGAGGTATAATGCCTTATAATCAGTAGTGGTGTCCATCTTTCCAAGTCCTTTGTTTGTTGGCTGCCATTTTGGTTTTGACAAGCGTTTGGATTTCCGGGAAGCGCAACAGGTTGCCGGCGGCAATGATAACGTCTGCCAGCTCTTCCTTTATTTTTTCAAGGTCTGACTGCAAGCCGGTCGCAATCAGCGTGTCTATCGCTGCGCTGTATTCGCTGATTTCTTCGCCGAGCTTCATCTCTTGGTCTTTTGCGGTAAACTCCAGGAACGTCTTTTCGTGCCATCTCAAAACCTTATAAACCGCCCATAATTCTCTAATCATTTTTACTCCCTACAAATCCAATGCTTTTCTATAAGTTTCGGTTAAAAAATCAATCTCATCACGATCAGCCACGTTCATTTTACGCAGCTTTACCATAGCTCTCATAATCTTAGGATCAAATCCGGCAGACTTTGCTTCAGCATATATGCTTCTTATGTCCTCAGAAACGCCATTTTTTTCGTTTTCTAGGCGTTCAATTCTTTCTATTAAGGATTGTAGCCGATCAACTGCAATCCCCTCAATCTCTTTGTCTTTTTCGGCCACGCAAGGAAGAACAGGCTCTTCCTTATCTTCCGTACGCTCTAATATTTTCCCTATCATGTTTTAGCTCCTTTATCTTTAAATCAATTATCATTACAAAAATTTTTGAGTCCACTTCCTCAGCTATCTGTTTTAATCTATACAGTTTATTTAGCTTTACCTCTATATCGTGGATGATTAGATCTACATTTAGCATATTACAAACAATATATACCACATTACCATAACCATTACACAAGCTACAAAATCACCAAACTTACGCATCTAATTTACCCTCCAAATACTTAACAGCCATCTCGTGCATTTTCTCTTGAACATTCTCATCAAAGTCCATAGTAAAGTAATCGTATATCTTATCTGCTTTCAAATACTCTAATGATTTTCTAATCTTTGCTTGGCGTTCTTCCTCCTCATCCCAATCGGATTCACCCCTTGCATATTGAGCTTCAACTCCATAAGGGTTACTGTTCCAATGGTAACTGTCAAGCTCGTCAACTTCAACTACGGTATCGTCAACCCAAGCGTCTATCTCAGGTTTGTACTCGTCAAACAAACATTCTGCTTTACCTTGTATACATCCCTCAAGTGCAGCTTCAACATTAGTGATTTTTTGTTCTTTAATCATATTTTGAAATCTTAACATACAGCTAAGATCATTATTCAATTTTTCTTTTATATCAAACATAACGGCCTCCATTTTTGTTATCTGATATACTATATATACTATTATTTTTTGTTAGTCAATACTTTTTTTAATATTTTTTTATTTTCTTTTTTTTGTGGTTGTTTATATATATTATATATAATTTAAATCTATATATATAGTTAAAAAAATTATACTCTTCTTATTCACATATTATACACCACTTATACACAGACTTATACACAAGATCGCAGCTCTTCACGTTTCTTCTTAAAAAACTCTTTCTCAGTCATGCCGTGAATAATAAGCCACGTCCGATAATCTGTTCTCATCATCTCGTCAAGATAGTTTTGAGTTTTGCAATTTATTTCAAGGTGTATTTTTCCGGCGTGGAGAAGCTGATGCTCCTCCGGCGTTAATGGTGCTATATTCAATAAATCCCATCTTAGCATCTTATTTTTTCGTGAATAAATATGATGGCCGACACATCCCCTTTTACCGCTATACACGGATCTTTGAGTTGCCGCCCACTTCTGCACAAGTGCATCTAATTCATGCTCTATATTAGTTCTCATCAATAGGCCTCCTCTTCAATTTCAAAATCACCATCTTTGCACTTTTCAACATACAGCTGATGAAAGTCCACATCCTTATATACAATAGGCTGAGCTAGTTCTATCCATGCTTTTTTCATGCCGTACATATCACGGTATTTTATAAATAGATCTTTAGCCGTCTTGATCCTCTTGTCGGCGATCTGCCACAATTCTTGGCAATCACCAAACATACATAGCCTTGAGTTAGGTATTTTGCGATCCAAGAAGAATACTCCCGGATTGAAACTATCAATCTTGTTTATAAATTCAACTTGTTCAGGCGTTCCATATACCGGCAGTTTATTCTCAACGGCATACTTCAAGCCCCTCTCATACAGTCTAAGCTGAATATAAATAGCATATCTGAAGAAATAATCTTGCACATATTCGTCTATGTTTTTGAAATTGTTTTTTTCAAATGTCTTTAGATCCACAAATCCCATCAATCTAAGATAATCAATTCGCATCTTAAACGGTATGCCGTCCTCTTCCCAGAATATAGATACTTCAGGATAGCCGTCAGTAAATACGTTTGGAGCGATCCATTGATTAACATACTCCGCATGGGTAATAAGATGATTGTACTTTTCAAATGTTATCGGATAACGTCCTTTTGCTTCGTCCTCAAGCCAGTTCTTGTATGCTCGTGATTTTTTATCTTCTGCATATTCAGGTATAACTATATAACGCTCTTCAAAAGCTTTTCTGCCCTCCAAATACAAACAATGGAACATCTTGCCATCCTCAAGACAGTTGGCTTTTTTCGGCTTGTAATTTGGATTATACACAGAGTTAAACCAAAAGTTTGTCGGAGATTGAAGCATCTCCTTTATACCTGTTGATGATAACCCCTCTTGTGCGTGGTATTCGTCCTCAGGCATATTAAAATAAATACCGTACATTATGGCCTCCTAAATATGCAAATCATGCTGTCATGCATACCACATTTGTTTGTAACAAGTTCTCCTTTGGTATTAATTCCCTCAAACTTTACTCTACCACGCAAAAATCTTATCTCACAGTTAGGCAAAATAATCTCGTGAAAAATTTTAGTTGAAGTAGAAACAGGCAAAAGCATCACAACTTTTTTACCTTTTTTACTTTCCTCTAATGCTTTATTTATAAAAGCTTCTTTCAATTTTTTACTATAAGGCGGATTAACAAAATTGCTTTTCCCCCACTCAACTTCTAATCCATCCCATAAATTTAAATCATGATGGAACGGGCAAGGATCAAAATCAAAATTAAATTCTTCATTTAATTGATTATATAAGTAATCAGGTGTTTTCCAATCATCGCCGGCGTTTAAGTTTCTATTTTTCATTATAACCTCCAAAAAAAATTAAAACTGCATATTATATACATAGAATAAAAAAAGATGTCAACTAAAAAATATTAAAAAAAGTATTGACTAATAAAAAATAATAATATATAAAGACAATGTAAACTAATTTTATAGGAGTTGATTATGGATCAAAATTTGATGATTACTCTTGAACCTATGCAGATCGAGAGCTACAAAATTGAAGAACGTGCAAAAGCTATCGTAGTAAACGATGCCGTGTCTTATGATAATACTGTTTTATTCTTAAAAGAGATCGCCCAAAAGAAAAAAGATTTTAAAGCTCAGCGTGATAAATACGTTAAGCCTATGAAAGACAGCATTAAGGCTATTGATGAAAAATTACAAGAGCCTATTAAAACTTTGGAAAAGATGGAAGCGATCGTTCGTGAAACGCTTAATAATTACCTTGCGGAAGTTAATCGTAGAGAGCAAGAACGCCTTGCCTTAGAAAAGAAAAAAGCTGAAGAAGAAGCTTTACACAAGATGGAAGAACTGGAACAAGCAAGATTACAGTCCGGCGAATATGACGAGGTTACTCAGAAAGCAATCGCACGCACAGTAGATCACGAACAAAACAAAATCGTTGAAGCCACCACCAAGCAAGAGAAAATTAATCTCTCCACAAGCGGAGCATCCGTTTCTATGGTGTGGGATTTTGAGATCATTGACAAGGCTCAAATTCCTTTAGAGTTCTTAAAGGTTGATGAAACAGCCATACGCAACGCTATCCGTGCCGGTGAAAGAGAAATTTCAGGCGTTAAGATTTTCCAAAAACCGCAACTTTCTTTACGTTAGGAGTTACCATGAATAAAACAGTAAACAAAAGTATTTCAATCCCTATTGAGCTTTATGAAAAACTGTTGAAGCTTTGCGAAAGCGAGAACCGGGGATTTTCTAACCTTGTAACTATGTTAATTCTGCGAGGGCTTAAAAATGGTAAAAGGTAAACAAATTCAAGATTTTCTTGATGGCAAACCCATGTCAAGAAAAGAATACTACCAAGCCGTTTCTGAGTTCAGAAACGCTATTGACACGCAAGCATCTATTCTGCAACGTAGAGGTTTATGGATACAAAGACTAATTGCAATTATTGCCGTGCTTGTGTCCTTTAACGTGGTGTATTTTTTATTTATTGACAATTAGAAAAACTAAGTATATATTAGGATCGTTCTTATAAAACGACCTCCTACCTAGTTATAGTTAAGAACAGCCCTCATTACTGAGGGCTTTTTTTCAAGATTTAATTTTAAGGAGGTACTGCCAGTTATAATATATTTAAATAAATTGTCAATAACTATCTGCTATTTCCGTGATACATACGCAACAATTTGTCGTTAAATATTTTCTTGCGGATCGCTTCAGATATACCCTCATTAATTACACATCTAGGTTTAAAATCGGGATAATCCTCACGCAATCCTTTCACAAAATCAATAAACTTTTCTCGTGGAGCATAACTTATTACCGGGCATTTACCAGGGATATAGCTGCCGATAAACTCGTCAACGTGAACTATATAAACTTCTTTCATATCTTACCTCTTGACTTTTAATTAAAACATAGTAATATAATCATGTATTTCATACTAATTCTCTAAATAGATAACCGGCAGCCAAAAGCTACCGGCTTTTATAATGCTCTTTGTAAACCTCAAGGCATTTAGCTAAATCCAATGGGGTTTTTACCGTCTTATGGCAGGTTATCGGGATTTTTGGACGTTCCACATACACATACTTAGTTTGACCGCAACCGCATAAGAATAGGATCGTTATCACTAAAAGTATGATGCCACACATTATCTTTAGCTTTCTTTGCCAGCTCCTCAAGTTCTTCTGCTCGCTTACTGGCTTGTAATATAGTTTCGTTGTTCTCTTCAATAGTTTTCTCCAAATATTCAATATTCCCTTTAAGTGCGTTTTTTTCGGTTTCTAGTGCAGCTATCTCATCTTTAGCATTAGTGTATAGTGTGTAAAAGATATACGCTACCAATCCTAAAAAAACCGATAAATAAGATAAAAACTTAATCATAAATTTTTCTCCAAGTATATCCTTTTACTTTGTAATTTTCAGAAATTGCCCCACTTATAGTTGATTGATTAACTCCTAATTCTTCTGCTGCAAACTTTATGCATCCATATACTTTTCCAGTTTCAATACACATAATTTTTTGAGCCCTTCCGTTTTTTGTTCCCATCCTATTTATAGCAGCTCTTTTAGATCTTTCTTCTGGAACTTTTTTACCTTTAAGTCTTAATGATAATTTTTTTCTTAATTCTTTTCCAGATTCTAAATACTTGAATAAATGCTTAAGATTTTCAGATTGTGTGCACCATTCAAGGTTGCTAACTTTGTTATTTGTTTTTATACCGTCTATATGATTAACTTGCGGTTTATTCTCAGGATTTTCTAAAAATGTTTCAGCCACAAGCCTATGAACCTTTTTCTTTTTTTGGACTAATCCTTTTATAGAAACATAATTGTAACCATACCTGTCTAAATATATTTTTAATAGTTTATTACTTTTTTTACTCTTAACTCTTCCAAGATTAGAAATTAAATAATCGTTATCTAAAAAATAAGGTTTCCAAATTTCTTCCATTTTTATATCTCCATATAAAACACTCATTATCTTAATTTTGTGGCAGGATTGTGAGTTGCAATCTTTTCGGGAGCTACCCTAGCCACAAATATATCTTATCATAAACCTAATAAATAGCAACTTGAAAATACAATACCCCCACAAATAACTTCGGCCATTTGGGTAGCACCTGAAACAAATGGGATATTCTTAGGAAATACCTTTGATTCGTACCACTCCCAACAAAATAGATATATCGGGGATATAGCTAAGCCTATGAGAATATACTTCCAATCAAAGAACATCATCGGGATCATCGGGCAAGTGTACCGCAAGAGCATATAGGTAAAGTCATAACCTAAGCCATAATAGGGATAAAAGCCCTTGTCAGCCATCCAATCGCAGGGGATATGCCACCAGTAGTTATTATAACGCTTTAATGTTGTTTCGTCAGGATATCCCCCACGGCTCAAATCAAAACAAACCCCATGTTGGCGACTCCAGAATTGAAACTGCAACCAACAACTAACAGCTATCGCAATAAGCCAATTCTTCCAATCATAAATATAGGTAACGTATATTGATAAAAAAGCCCCGATCATAGCCACCGTCTGCACGCCACGGTTTTTTAATATCGGTATATTCTCTAATGCTCCGCCAAAAACGCGCCTAAGGCATCCACCGATAATAAAATAAAATAACCACATATTAATCTCCTAAAGGTGAGCGTAAAGAAAGCAAGAAGTAGCGTTGTTAATCCACAAACTTTACGCTCATTAATCTACATTATTAAAAAACAAATGCCTGCCATGCACATAGCACGGTACTTTACCAACTGCCCATTTAGGCATCTTACAAGCTTTCGGGTTGTAATAGTGGGTTGCTCCACAAGTAACATCGTTATATATACCAGAAACAACCTTATTAATGATAGAATATTCTCGTTCTAACTGTTCGGGTTTCAGTTTCAAAAGATAAGCCTTATTCGGATCGTTGTCGTTCCAACATGAATATTGCCACGGCTTTTTACAAGTTTCTTCAATAGTCTTTCCGGCATACCATTTTTTAGAATTGAAGCGATTGATAACGGTGCAGCATACCGCCATCATGCCCTCGTCATCTTCTCCCCTAGCTTCTCCCCATAATGTTTGAGCTAGTGCAAAAATATCTTCTTCTTCCATCTATGCCCCCAATAACAAAATACAAGCGTTAAAAAAAACAGAAAAACCCCTTGCCACTTGTTCAGAGTGTTCAGGGTATAGTATGCAAGCGGTGCAATATACAACTGCCGCCAATATTGCCAAATATACAGCACAACGTTTTTTACTCATCTTTTCCATATTTATAGTCCAACTATTTTTCTTTGTGAGGATATTCATGTATCACACGGGTTACTTGTCCCTCATGTGCCATACCTTGCCTAATAATCTGGAGTTTTACCAAGTCAAAATTGCTTTTAAGGTCGTTTAATGATGTATCAATCCTTGCCATATATGTAGCGGAGTTTATCTCTAATGCCGCTACTCTGCTCTCCAAACCATCAACCCTTGAGGGTAGTCCTTTCATATCATCAAAAAATACTGCAATAGAACCTACAATAACAACACAAACAACAGCGGTCTTTACTATCATTTCAATAACCGTACTGTTTTTGTTTATTTTTTCCAACAACTTCGCCTCGTTCATCTCACGCCCTAAAATCTGCCCCTATAAAAAGCATAAACTCATTATAGGGGCTTTGTCAATACTATTTACGTTTCTTTCCTCTACACGCCATCTTAAATAGCTCCTTTCGTTCTGATTGTTAATTCAGCCATAGGATACTGAGATGAATCTGTCAAAAGGTAAGCACCATTCTCAGATGTTGTCTCAAATCCCCAACCAATTACATCACCATTTTGTACCTTTGCTTTCATCGTAGGAATAACTGCTTGAGGTTCGTGAGCAACTGTTGGTATAAACTCAACTCTACTGCCTTGTATTTCTTTACCGTTCCGGGTAAGATAGAAATAAACAGGCTCATTAAGTTTATCTGTGTACAGATTAACAACAGCATCTACTTCAATATTTGCATCATCGTAGAAAGTCCAGTCAGTTTGGTTACCATAATCATAGCCTTCCTTTACTTTCCACGGAGTTAAATCCGCAGGAATATTACCTTTCTGCAGCAACCCTACTGGTAATGGTTTTGGTGCATTAGTACCGCTGAAACGATAGCTTTCATAGCCAGATGGTAACGGATTGTATGTCTTAACAATATCGTTTCTCCAGTACATCTGCTTTTCATCTATTGTTTCAAAGCCTTTAATGATGTATTCATAACTCGGGTTGTCCATACTGATAACAAACTTATCAATTTCAATAAGCACAGGGTTTTGAGCTTCTGCCGGAGAAACAATAAACGCAATATTGTTAGCATCCTCAGGAACAACAAACTGCTTAGATGTTGCTACTTTTGTTTGGCTCTCAGCTGCAAATTCTTTGTCAACAGATTCCCAATTTGCCTCAAACACATCAGCAGCATTTACATTGTCTGTAATAATCTTTGTCGTGTATTGGTCTGGGTTTCCTGTCCACTTAACCATTTGATAATTAACAGCACCATCAGGCGTACGAGTAGAACATTCAAGCGTAACACTCTTGCCACGCATCAGCTTAGTAATTTCAGCAGGAACAATAAAGCCCCAATTAAAGAAACATAAGTCAGCATCCGTAGAAGAGAATATCAACTTACCACCAGACACTTCTAAACTCATCTTATATTTGTTATAGAAGTGAGAACCGTCTGCATCTGTTTCGCCTTGCTCTGCTTCACCGACGCTCTTAGCAATATCTGTATGTAGTAAATAAGCTGCGTTGTAAAGCTCACCAAGGTAGTGTTTGGAGATAAGCAAATGCTCTCCAGTATCTAACTCATACTTTAACAACGCATCAGACACACTATCGCCAGTAAGAGCAACAATAACCAAGCAGCTATTTCCGTCTGTATAATCATTAAGCATAAGCGTTTCTGTTTTCGGGAAGTTATCAATAATCTTAGCTTGTAAATATTGTAAAGCCTTTGCTTTGATAACACCATAAACACGGAGATTGCCTAACTTATCGCCTTGATTATATGTTTTGTAGACGGATAACGGCTTGCCGGCAATATCAAGAGCAGGTAAACCAGTTGCCTTATCAAACAAAGCAACTTGAATAAACCCACTGGCAGGTGCGTTACCTCTAAAAGACGGTCTAAAGATAACGAGATAAGGTTGTCCTCCAGTTACATTCGGGTCTTTGTTATCATATTCTTGAATGCCGTAAGACTTCTCAGCTTTTCTCAAATCCATCACATTTGTGCGAATTGCTGAGATAACATTGTCAAACCAGATAACTCCTCTATGAATAGCAGATGAACCTCTGCCTACAACTTCCTCAGGCACAGCCAAACTAGCATACAATGACGGTGGTCTGTTATCGTTATCTTGCACTTCCAAAATAACACCGTTCTTGTCAGGGTCTGTATAACCTGTAAAGCCTTTACCAAACTTGATGTTGGTAGCATTGTTTCTATCTGCAGATGGATTAACCTCTACCTCAATATTGATGCCATCTTCAATTTCTAATGGTGCAGTATAAACATCCCAAGATTTTTTAGAAACATCTGCAATAAATTCGATAATGCCTTTACTTTGAAGCGTATAAGAACTATTAACACCCTCAATAAACTCGTTATTGGCTGAGCTAATATTTACAGTATCGCTAGACACATTATCTATTTTAACAATCTGTGTTTTAGTTATAGCAGGTAAGATTACATTAACACCAGTAGTAGGACGAATTAAAGAAATGTCAGCATCACTAACAATTAAATCATCAGTACCACTGCTTTCTTTATAATCGTATGTAGTATTTTTAATTACCTTGCCAGATTGTTTAAATAACTCGTATTCTCTACTAACTTTATGCTTGAAGTCATCAAGCGTCATATTAGTTTGAGTAGATTTCTTGTTATCAAAACTAATCTGAGCCTTAGCATCAATATAGTCTTGAAGTGAAGCTACACCTTGCTGATATGAATTGAACACAGCATCAGAGTCTGAGGCATAGAGCTGGGCTCTAATTTCAGAAATCTCAGCGTCAGTAGGAACAGGTTTTACTGGTGCAAAACCAGTTAGATACCAATTTCCATCCCAGGCTTGTTCCTTTTGGCACAAAAGCGACAAAAGCACCATGCGGCTCGTCACGGTTGACGTGTAAAGCCGATGAGTACAATGTAACACTGCTGACATCGCCAGCCCGAGTTTGGGTAATTTGCTTATACGTAACTGAATTTCCCCTATTTTTTATCAGCCATTGGTCGTTAGTGCTTGAATTTTTCCAACCACTAACACCTGTAAAATAATTTGGCTTAATGCAATAATTAGTATAACTTGACATATTTAAACCTCCAAACAATTAAAAACTGTATTTTCTGTTCCACTTGTTCTAAAATAAAGACCCTTTTCAATAAACACAAGGCAGGAAGGCTCAACTGTTGCACTTGTAACGCCTCCGGCTATTTTAACAGAGCTAGACATATCTGAATTTTTTGAAACTTCAATATTTCTAGTACTTCCATAACTTCTAAGCCACTTATCTTTATCTGCAAAAGCTATCTGATTTTGAGAAACAGACACTCCTGTTTCATAATTAGGTGCTTTTACCATTGAATCTCTATATTTATACGGCAATTTCCCTGATGTGGATACACAGCTTATTTCTTGTCTTATGTTTGGTGAGTTACTTCTATAATACCAACCTTTTGGAACATAGAACATAGAACCGCCTTTTGCCCAAGTTATGCCATTCAAGCCTGTTGATTTAAATAAATATAATACATTGCTTGAAAAATCTTGTTTTTTACAAATTTCAAGCAATATAGTGCTGCCTGTATTATAATTAAGTGCAGACTCGCAGCAAACATTTACCCAAACATTATCACTTGCATATCTTACCTCATTTGCAGAAAAACTTACAATTTTTGTAAAATCTGGCTGCTTAATATATGCACCATCATTAACACTAGAAGCATAAACCAATACACTCCCTTTATAAACTTTTCCTATTTTAATATTGCCATAATAAATATCTTGAATTTTTTTTGAACCTACATATATCGGCATGGCTTACTCCTCAGGGATAAAATAAGTAACATTAGGGTCAGGTTGTGCAGGTAATGTGCTTACTTTTTGGAACTTACTATTAATCCACTTTGTGTCAGGAACGTTTCCAGAGTTATCAGATAATGATAATGTTCTACCACCCATATAATTTAAGACACCACTAGTAGCAGAAAAAGCAAATAGTGTCATACTCTGAGAACCACCTTCTCTAAATATTCTTACATCACCATTACGAAATACGCCAAAACTCCATACATCACCTAATACTTCTTTTTGGCTGTCAGGTATCCCGATTTTAAATTCGCCTCCTTCTGCACTTCCAGCATCAGCTTTAAAAAGTGCTTTACCAATAGGAAAAGTACAGTTTCCATTAAATGCATTATCCTCATCAATCTTAGCACATCTGTCAACTTCTCGAGCATACTCGCTATAATCAACAGCGTGAAAAGCGGTGTTAGGATTAAATGAGGTTACACGTCCAGTAGAGTCTGTGGATACTTTTGCAAACATAGCTCTAGGAGCTATTACACCTCGTGGGTTTCTGTTATAATTTTCGTCTTTGTTATAAACGTATTTATCAGAAGCTAATGAATTTGCATTTATCCCAATTAAAACGCCTGAAATTGCATTAATATAAGAATAAGTCAACACACTCGTTGTCGTAAACTCTGTGCTATTTGGCTTACCCTCGGTATTAAATCCCTCAGGAACACGTCCTTTAATACCCGGCAAAGCAAAGAGCAGGTTACCGATGTAGCCAAAGCCGTTAAAGACTCGGTCTATTGAGGTGATAGCTGATGATGACGATGTTTCAATACATATAGGCAGACTATATTGTCCTGTCCAAGAACTTCCTGTATCAGTAGATAATTTAATTATATTATTTGCTGTATCATACCAAAACATATATTTAGTATTTTTAGGAGCAGAATTTCCAGAATACAAATTTTCAGGAGATAAACCATCTAAACCTTGCAAATTGCTGTTTACAACAATCATTCTTGTATCTGAATAATAACCTTTATATTGCAAGTCTTTTGATAATGTTTTAATATCAAACTTGCCGGCACCATTCGGAACACACACCTTACTACCTGCTTTTAACGTCAGCGTTCCGTTAGATAACTCTAGCTTAATATCTTGAGGGATTTCAGTTAGGCAGTTGGTAAGTATTGACTCTTTAAGTGTTCCGGCAGTTGCTGTTTTAGCTTGTTCTGCCCAATACTTAGCACTACCATTAGGTTGTTCGCTTATCGTACCTATCGCCCATTTACGAGCCGTTTCAGCACTAGCGTCTACTTGAGCCTGCTTATTAGCAGCATTAGTGTTAAAGCCGTTTAATTTACTTGTGTAATTATTATTAAACGCTTGCGTTTTTGTAGCATCATTAGAATTATATGCACTAAGTTTTTGAGCTGCATTATTAGTATATTGTTGTAATAACGTTGAAGCGTTACTATTATAAGTGTTTGTCTTGCTTGTAGCGTTATTATCAAAATTTGTTTGCTTCTGAGCAGCATGAGCATCAAACCCATTAACTGTATTAGCTGCCGATTGTGCCGATTTTGCAGCCGCTTCCTTAGATGCAGCCGCAGCGATAGCGTTATTAGATGCAAGGTTAGCTTGTTTTTCAGAATACTTAGCCCACTTTTCAGCTCTGTCCGCCTCGTCTTTTGCAATAATAGCACTTTCAGTCGTTTCAATAACTTGTCCGCTATCAACAACTACAATTCCATCAATCATTGAAAACTCCCTTGTCTATTGTTAAAACATCGTTGTATATTTCACGGTCTAAGCCATCGGCCGTAAATATCTTAATTCCAAAATAATAATCTCCCTCTTTTAATTGACGAGTTTCTTCGGCTGAATAAGTAGGGATAATATAATTTACGTTAATGTTTTGAAACGTGCGAATAGGCAAGATGGCAGCTTCGTCAGCATCGTCCTTGTTCTTCTTAATCAAAACCTTTACAGTCCTATGATTTAATTTCATAGGCGTTGATCTGTCAGGCTCAAATAATTCAAACTTTCTCCCCCAACCGCTTCCGATAATCATTTTCAACATTAGTCATCCTCCATATATTTTTTTAGCATACTAGTATATCGCTTAACCGGGATCGCCGTTGTTCCCTCTATTAAAGGTGCAATAACATTAACCCAATCATAAACATCTTTATCTTGTTTGTAAAGTTTCATTATTGCTCTTTCAATATCATCTAAGCCCGGCATACTCAATAAGCCGTGTGTATATTCTCCGGCCGCTTTCTTATATGCATAGTGTGCAATATCAGACAAGAAAGGTATGGCATCCAAATTGCCCACAAGTAATTGCTCTAATAATCCGTCAGTCAGTTCGTCATCATCATCGCCTAAACCCATTGCGGCTTTTACGGCGTTTTTAGCTATGATATAGAGTGATCCTTGTATAACGGCATAGTTCATTATTGTTTTAGCACATTGTTTCGTATCTATCTCGCCACGTTGATATTGTATAATACTATCCACAATTTTTCTGAAGTATTGATGCTGAGTATTTTTAAACGCTAACAGAACACGGCTAAAGCCGGTTGACTTTTGAAAGCTACTCAAAGATGCAGCGTTGCTTGATTGTTGGCTTCTCAAAGTATCAAACTCAAACTTTTTAATAGCATCCTCTAACTTCATACCGGCGTTTAGGTTAGTCTGTATTTCCGCATAACCGCCAAACATCAAAGAACCTAAGTCGCCCAATCTCACAAAAGAAGTCAAAGCGTTTGTTACATTATATTTAGTTTTATCGGAAAGAATTTTATATTTTCTACGGCTTGCGGTTTCGGCCTCACGCTGAACACGGCTAAGGGCTTCGGAATATCCGCCTTTATAGCGAGTTTCCAAAAAGTTTCCGGCGTGTTTCTTCATAAAGCTAATAACTTCTTTCGGGTGTGCAAGGCCATAAGCAAAGTTTTTATAAAACTCTGCCGTGTTTACCTCTTCAGAATAGTTAGTTATTGAAGTTAATTGTCCGGCGAACACCGTAGGAGCAATCGCAATTTTTGCCACAACAAAGTTATTCAGCATACTTCCGAATACGCTCTCAACATAATTTAGGCTTTCGCTCTTTGCATTAAGTGAAATAGAGTTAATTTGATCTATTAGCTCACGATAAACACCTTTTCCGTATTTGTTTTCAATTAGGTTTCTAACACGGCTTGACTTAAACGTGGTGCTTAGCTCTTTATATTTGCGAGCCACCTTAACCATGTAAATACTTTCGTTGACGTGTTTAAGGTATTTTTCCCAAGCGTTTCTAGGCAAAGGTGTCACTCTTCCTTTTGTACGCTCTTTATAGAAAGATGGCGTTTCTTGTTGTCTGTAAAAATCGCCCAAAAGATCCGTTTCAGATATATGATCGGACGTTGCAGGCCAGTAGTTCTCCACTTTCTTTAAGTCCATACCGTAGGTTTCTACATATACCTTATTTGTTTCAGGATATAGAGAATTAATATCTTCCATTAAAAGATCAGCGAATAACCGCTCTTCTTGACTTAACATATTAACAAACCGCATAACTTGCTCCTCGCCATAGTTAGCCATGTAGTTTGCTCTTGTCTTTTCGTTCTTAATGGCGTTGTAAATATCAATAATCTCTAGCTTGCTTATTTTGTAACGCTTGCCATCCTCAGCGTATATGGTATCAACCTTTTCTCCCAAATCGGCAAACTTATTTAAAAGATCGCCACGACTTTTTACACCAAATACGGCCATTACTTTTTTAGTCAAATTGTCAGTATGCTTATAATAGGTTACATCCGCATCGTTCAAAACTGTTTCCATCTCGTAGCGTTCAGCTATCTTCCTTGAGGATATTGAGTTTATCAAACTGTAAAGGTTAGCAAATCCTCTTCTATATAGGTTTGCAAAGCGTGTCTTTAGTTTATCCTCGTCAGCCGTGCTTTCCTCAAGTGCTGAAATAACTTCTTGCTTTAATTGCTCTCTATTTATTGCAGCTTCTATGTCGGCTTGATCTTTCAACATAGATCCGAGCCTTTTAGCCTGAAGTATATCGTCAAGGACTTTTTCCATAAGCTGAGTACTGCTACTCATACCGTTAGCCTTGTAGTTCAAAAATCTCATTTTAATAAGATCTACATTAGTCGGATCTTCAAGATTAATAAGCTTTTCAAGTTCCGCAGATGCAAGTTCTTGAGTAAATTTATTATATTCTCTTAGAGTTTGAAACAGTTTGTTTGTTTCGTAGTCATAACGCTGTTGTGTTACCTTTGTTGGCTTGCTTTTCTTGATCTCTTTTTTAATCTGAGCCGTAAGGATTTTTTTCTGCTCTTGTTCGTAATATTCGGCAGCACGGCGTTTAACTTCATCAACCGCTTTTTCGTAGGTTACTTCGCTGTTTGTTTTCTTAACCTCGTTAATAAGGCGGAATTTATGATCGTTGCTTATCGGCTGTTCCTTAATGTAATTGATTATATCGCCTTGCTTTTGAGCTATATCCTTGCGTTGAGAACGTAAGCTATTATTTAAAACCTTGCTATAATCTTTTTCAATTCTGTTCAACCGGGCTTTAATGTATTTAAGAGTGTCGTTTTGAACCGCAGAAACGGACTTATCACGCAAGGTATTGATAGCTTGCTGTACTTCTTTGTAGTCAACTTTCTGCAATAAACGTGATGCTTCTTGTGCGGCCTCAATTAAACTTTCTCTTTGTTGAACTGTAATTAAATCGCTCTCCCTAAATATCTGAGATGCGTTCTCCAAAAGATTGATAGCCCTGTCTTGAATTTCAGCCGTCTGTTCATAGCTAATAGCTTCAGGTGCAGACAAAAAGCCCTCATCACGCAAGAACTCAATCAAGCTATCCTCACGATCAAAAGCACCGCCCTCTTTGAAGAACCCTGAGCGGTTTCCTATTTTGCTGTCATACAAGCCAAGTGATTTTGCCAGTTCAATATCAATACCACCGGCCGCCCTTATAGCTTGCTCTAAGTTCTTAGGTAAACGTGGCAGACGTGCGTTAGATGCTTTTATTAGCTGTTTTATATCCTTAATACTTAAACCATCAATAGACACTTCTTCGCCTTTAAGTGCTGCATTAATGATATTGATTAAATCGTCTGTTCTTCCTTTAATGTTTGAAACATCTACCGGCGTTTGTTCGGTTGCAAGCATGCCATCAAAGAACGCTCTCACATCGTCATTAATTTCCTCAGGAGGGATAACTTTGCCTTTTAAGTCTTGATATACACCGACAAGCCATTGTTTCATACGTTGAAATACGCTTTCAGTAGATGCGTTCGGAGCAACGCCCTCAAGTGCATAGGTTTCAAATCCTCTTGCCATCTTTTCCCATGTTTCTGTTGTTGCTTCATCAATAGAGTTTATTCCCAACCAGTTATAAAATCCGGCAAGCTTTTCCTGTTGTCCTGTTTCCTCAAGTGCCTTGACGTATTTCATCGTGAAGAAGTGGCCTAACTCGTGAATAATTGTAGAGGGGTTTGCTTCCTTAAACAATGTAATCACTTGCGTTGTCGGGTTATATGATCCACGTCTTACAGTCCTGCCTTGATAAAACTTCTGTATAACCTTAACATCTTTGGGATCAAAGATAACAAAGCATCGTCCGTCTTGCTCTCCATCGTAAGTAATACCTTTAATTCCAAACTCTGATAATTTTTGAGATGCAAATTTTTTCTGTTCTGTCTTGTTTTCAATACCGTTTCTTTGAGCGACAAAAGTCAATTCTTTATACAAAGATAATCCTGTCATGCCACCAAAATCATTAATATCATTTGTTTCTATATAATCATCCGGCATACTGTTAAGCATATCCCGAACAGCTTTTCTCACATATTCGCTTTGTTCATTTATTAATTTATCTTCATCAAGCAAATAAGGATTTTCCGGCAAATCAACTTCGTGAACTTGTCCTTCAGTAATTAGCGACATTCCATTATTATATAAATCTTCTTTTAACTTTTTATAACCCTCAGTTATTCCTCTATCATTTCCGCCTTTGTTTTTAAAATTCTCCCATTTATATATTTGATCATCAAGATATTTTTCAATTTTCCCATAACTATTACCAGTTAGCAAATCAAACAATGCTTTAGTAGGCTCTACTTTATATGTAGATAAAAATGGCGTACCATTTACAGATAGAGTAGAGAACATACTTTTTAGATTATGAGCTTGTCTAGCGTTCCATAAAAACGTTTCTCTATAATCTTCCGCAACTTCTCTATTCAAAGCATAATACAAGCCCCAACCATGAGCTAAATTTCCCTCACCAGTGCCTAAAGCTTCAAGGCTTGGCTTGTCATAGTCAACACGACTGCCAGCATACGCCCGCTGATAATAAATATTGTCATTTCTGGCATTCCAAGTCCCGCGGTTATAGACGGATTTTGATAGTTCTACATATTTTTTGGCTTTTGTTATTTCTCCCCCCTTTAAATCAAGTTTATCAGCTAATTCAACCAAACTTTCCTGCCATTGATTATCATAGTCAACCAAAAAATCAATATCTGGCCTTATATAATCGGCGCTATGTTTCCGATGCTCTCTTATACTTAATGTAACAAGACTATCCGCAAATGCATTTTCATAGGGCGTACCCTCTAAATCCATAGTAATATATTGACTACCTGTATTTGCCGTATATGTATTTGTTACGGATATATTATTTTTCTTTAATATATTTGTTAAATAATTAAGTGTTATTTTTTTAGGTAATTTCAGGTTTGAAAGTTCTCGCTCTTTCATCTCTATTTTTAAATTGTATGCTTCTCCTGATGTCGGTTTATATCCTGCTCCCAAATCAATCATTGCAATAGTTCTAACCATTGAAGCTAAATTGTTATTATATTTTTTCAAATGATTTTCATACACATCAAGAATAGCCTCTTTGTTTTCTTGGGGATTATTCAATAACTTTTCAAGCTGTTTATTAGAATAAGGCTTACCATTCTCATCAACAACCTTACTATTTCCAAACCTTTTCTTAAACTCCGGCGTATTTATATCGGCTTTGCCGTCCTTATAAGGTATATATCCCTCATCCCCCGGTCTGAGCTGATCGGTTTGAAAAGGAATATCAATCTCTTGTCTTTGAGCTTCAGCTTCGTTAAGGCGAGCAATTTCCTCTTCAGTTAGTTCGCTCTCGTCAATAACTTCGTCCTGAGGTGATGGGTAACGCTCATCAATAATCGTCAAGCCTTTCTCTTCAAACTGCTCCAATGGTGTTTGGCCTGTTTCGTTATACATAACTTTTGTAAAGTTTTCTACCAACGTTGAGGCCACTTCAGCGGTTTCTTCATCAAGTCCGCCCTCTTTTATGGCTGTTTCTTTGAGTGTCTGTTTAATATCAAAAGCTTCAGCAACAATATCTTTTTGCATAGCTTCATTAAACGCCTTTACGTCATCCTCATAAGATCCGTTTAATAAGGTTGATTGATCCGCTTCTTTGTTTACTAATTCAAGCAAATCACGGCGTGCATCCTCATTACTGTAAGCTGCATCGTCTACGAGTTGCTGAGCTTTTTCCTCAGTAAATCCCTGTTCAACAAGTCTATCTTTAGCTTGTTTCTTAAATGCTTCAGTTGATGGGATAGATGCAGCACCACCACCAACACCAACAATACCGCCAATAACGCCGGAATAAATAACTCCCTTAGCAATATCCCACCACTCCGTATTGCGTTCTCCTAATAGCTTCATAGTTACTTCTTCTACGGCTGTTTGGCTTGCTTCTTGAGTAAACTCAGTAGCACCTTGTTTTAATAAGTAAGAACTTATCTTTTTTGTGGCCGCATTTTCAAACCATAAGTGAAGCCCTACTCTTTCTAATGCTCCCTCCGCAATACCTAAGCCAGTACTAATTGCCGCAGTTCTATCAATATCTACTCCACGCTCACGCAGTTCCTTATTTATGCTACCAAATTGAGATACACCAAAAGCACCGGCAACGGCTGATGGGTTACGAGTTAAAAACGATAAACCTAACGCACTCACTAAACTACCGCCGGCACGGCCTAAGTCTGCAATAAATTGTCTGTCTTTTTGATCTGATGCATATTCATATTGCTTAAACCACTCAGCATTTTTTGCTCTTAAAGCGTTTGCACCCTCAGCTAATCTTTTATCAAACTCAGGATCTATACCACCTAATGCCTTAAATGCGACATATTCACCGCCACCAATAATAGCATCGCTTAAGCCTTTCGGCAAATCAAGCAAGCCGTTCCATGCGTTACGAGAAAATGTTGATAATGGGTTGCGTTTAAGATCTTGATAATGGTGTTGGATTTTTCCGAAGTAATCACGATAATCCTTTTTTTCTACCTCAGTTTCATAAGAATAACGAGCATCTATACCGTCATCAAAACCGCTGATATTGATGCTATCACGCTTGTCAGACAAATAAGCTCCCATCTGTTCATCGGTTACAACTTCCCAATTATCAATATTTTCCATATTATCCTCGTACTAAAATCTTATTTATCGGCATACCACTTGCATCTCTGTATATCTTGTAAATCTTTCCGTCAGGAGAACGTCTATACTCTCCGCCAGATCCTTTTACGTTTCTTGTACCCTTGCCTTGTGAGTATGAATAAATATTATTACCCATTACAACATTGTCAATATCTTTTCCCAATAATAGAGGATCTTTATCGGCAAGATAATCTTGTTTAATTCTGTTTGAAATGTTTACGATAATGTTCTTATTGTCGCTATCATACCCCTCACTTGGATCTAATCCTTGCTTATTCAGCATATCGTAGGCTTGATTTAATATATATGCTTTGGTCTGATTATCAAAGTTTCCGTTTGGATCTAGCTCATATAATACCTTTTGATAAACTTTGCCCATGTTTGGATCGGGCAACCCCTCTTCAGGATCATAACTGTTTACCAAATCAAGCAACGGATTGACTGTTTCGGCCATATACTTTGCATATTCTTTGTCGGTGATCTTGTTATTTATGCGGTAGTTCTTAATAACATCACGATAAGCCAAAACATCTCCGACACTTATGCCCTTTGCGATCTTTCCCTTTTCGCCCTTTTCTTGAGAGAAAATTGTGGTCTTGCGAGTGTCAAGCTCATTAATCGCTACTAAGTTCTCAATAGCTTTTATGTTTGCTTCTTCCGGGCTTAAATAATCGTTTTCTTCTATCTTAGTCATGTAATCTTTTGTATAGCTTTTAATCTCTCTAAATACGTTCTGATCCATAAACGTTGATAATGGCTTATAAAATATCTCTTCTTTGTCGTCTTGGCTTATCATGCCCGATTTTACAAGCACGTTGTCTGCACTAAGATCGTTATAGAAATTAACCTTTTCATAGTCCGGCAAGTCATTAAAATAAGATTTGATGCTATCCGTTTGTACTTTTCTCAAGCTATCTCTTATACGTTCCTGCTGAAGAGGTGAATATATAAGCGTTCCGTCCTCGTTTCTTGCAGAAAGTGTGTTTTCTATGCCATCACGAGAACGCACAAAATTAACAACGTCATCCACCGTACTATCCGGCGTAAGCATATTATAAAACGAGTTAGAGTACATATTACTCCAATTAACCATCATTTGCTCGTTTTGTTCTCTTTGCTGAATAAGACGGATGCGTTTTTGATTGCTTCTTGCACGGTTTAAATAGCTTTGGGATTCTACCAAAAAATCCGCCTTAAATCCTATTTTAGTTTCAATATCCGGGATCTCAGCACTCATTTTGTCATTAAGGCCGTTAAACATTTCCTGAAGTTTCTCAGGATCGTTCTGATTTTCGTTAAACATATCGGCCATGCTTTGAGATGCAGACAAGTGAAGCCCTTTTGAATATACATCAAAGGCTTCAGCTTTTTCTCTTTCAGCGTTTCTTTTTAGCTCTTCCGTATTATCAAAGACATTGTTAGCTAACTGAGTTACACGGAAGCTACTTTGAACTACGTCAGTTGTTTTTTTCTTTTCGTATATTTGCCCCATGATTATCTCCCCATCGGTTTTCTAGCCGGAGCTGATGTTTTAGGATTCCACCCTTGCTCGCCAATACTTGAACCTTTTTTATAATCTGAATAACCAGTCGCTACGCCTGATATTCCTTTTAAGAACCCACTAACAAGAGAAGTTTTTGCGTTTCTCTTCATTAGCTTTGCTTGCGATCTTAAATTATCCGCTTTCATCTGAGCGTTTAAATTGCTCTTGCGAATATCCTCGCTTAATTCCCCGGATGAACGCTGAATATTATCTTGCAGATTAGCTGAGGTTACCTTAACACCACGAGCCGCAGCGTTGTAGGTTGCATCACCAACCGCACCGATAAATTGTCGCCTTAAATTATTTGCCTGCTGTTTTGCCTGAAGCTCAATACTTTCGGCTTGTATTTGCAAGTTTCCGGCTTCTGTCTTTAATGCTCCATAATTTATATATCCATTAGCCATATCGGCAAATCCGCTTGCCATACTTTGCATGCCGGAAAGTTTTAATTTATCTGCAACAAAACCCCTCGTTTCGTTATCAAAAAACTCATTACTCATTATCTTCCCCCATAATTAATATTTAGAAGAATAGAAAGAACCTCAACCTTGTTAAATTCGCTTTCAAATCTGAACTTCACTTTCTTACCATAAGAACTAACTGCAAAAAAGTCAAAAATATTATCATTAGAATATTTTTCAACGCCGTTTAATTTTATCTTATTAGTGTCTTTGGTAGTGATAACCGCTTTTGATATTCTCTTAAATATGGATGTACTCCTACCATTAATAGATATATCGTTGCTATCCAACTCAGAACTAAACGCAAAACCAATATTACAGTTTGTGTTTGCATCATATCTTAAAGTTACTGTTCCGTTTTCAACAAGGTATTTTCCTAAATTGTCCTCACCAGAATATACATAGACATACTCGCCATTATAATCCTCAAGGCCGGTAATTGTTTTTTCAACATACTTTTCAATCGTGAAGTCTGTTTTTGCGTTGTCATCAATAACTGCCAAATATATTTTATTATTAAGATTAACCAACAAATAAGTTTCATCAATAAGGTTACATACTGAGAATATTTTGCCTACCATGTTGAAGATGCTTGTTGCATTGATCTCTTGTTCAAAGTTCAAAGAAGTTATAAGCATACGGCCATCTTTTAATACGATATACAGATAATCGCCCTCATCTAGTGAGCTGTTATCATCAATTTCAATATCAACAGGATCTGAAATTAAGTTTCCTAAAATACCAATATTAGAGGTTGTGTATGCTGCTTGATTGTAGTCGTACACATAACTCAATAATGATCTTCCGTTCTTTTCAACAAAGAGAGTTACACCGCCTAAATTCTTCGGTGACAATCCAATATCTGAGCCGTTTGATGTATTCTTAACAACTGAAAAATCATTAGGCGCTAGCTTTCCCTCAGGTGCTGTCCACTCATCGCCAGACGTAAATATTTGAAGTCCACGATTAGAAAGCAAGTTTACAATCTGATTTTCAGTATTTAGATCTTGATTGATGCCATCATTATCATGGTTTCCGGCGTTGTTAAAGTCGTTATAAATACCTACTCTTGTAGCCCAAATTGTACTAGGACGTTGTGAAGATCCGCCAAACCACAAGCGTTGCTGATAGAATAGGCAAGATATAGGCCAACCTCTTTCATCGCTCCAAACCTTTTCCCAACCTGTTAAATATTTCCACTTTTGTATCTTTTCTTTATTCAGAAATGGGATCATTGTGTAGCCTATAACTTTAGTACCTGATACATATTCAGTTATTTTTAAACGTCCGCCGTTGCCATCAATCTGTTGGCCTACTGAACCCTCGTTAAATACATTGCTATCGGCGGTAATAGTTACAGTTCCCTCTTCAACACTTGGAGTAATACCTACTGTTTTCTCTTCCTCTTTTGTGGTGTCAAAGTTATGGTATGGAACATTTTTTAATGGAAATTCTTGAAACAACCAGTCGTTACTTGTACGTCTTAATTCACGAGGTTTTACTCCGGCCTCAGTAAATACTATAACGTCCTCGTTTTGCGACCACTTAACCGAGCGTATATCCTTAAAATATAATTCAGGATCTATGTCTATTTGTTTCGCCATGTTTCTATTTTCAAAAATCAATATCTTTTTTTCAGACAGAACGATCAAGTTCTTTTGTGTAATATTGTAAATAAACGGCACTAGCTTATAAAACTCATACTTTGCGTATAAATTATCAAATCTGAGCTTTGTCTTTACTGGAGAGCCAAAATATCTAACTCGCAAATACCTAATATTTTTCGCACTAAGCTTTATTGATGGGATTGCTTCATTAGTTACCTCATACCTTTCATCGGCAGACCATACAACGCCATCTGAAGAAGTTGAAAAACCTATTGTACATTTAGGAGGATTAGCCGACACAATAACATCCTGAGGGCTTTCCGGCTTATACTTATACGTTGCACTTGTAAATTGAGTGCTTGTGATCTTGCCGAGATTGTTTGTTGTCGGTGTAATTTTTGTTTCTCCGCTTAATACATCACCTGTTACGGATAACGTACCGCTAAAAGCTAAACCGCCGTTTACAATGTTTACTTTTGTTAATGTTGCTTGATATTGTGTGCCTGTTTCGGTAAATTCAGCGGTTAATTGTGGCTTTTCAAAATCAAGACGTATGTTGCTTAAATATATGTTTGCCTCAGATCTTACCGGCTTTATGAAAGCACCGCTCATCTTAAAGCCATTAAGCTCTCCGCCTCCGCTTGATTCCAAGCCTGCACTAAATAAAATTCTATAATAAATAAAATCTTTTGGGGTGTTTATTGTATATTTTTTTTCTTCGCTAAAGGCAAACACTTGTGCTTCTTGTGTATCAATAGTTTCCCAATCAGTATTGTTGTTAGAACCTTGAAATTTCCAAGCAGATGGATATTCGGTATCTCCGTAGTCGTCTGATTTTAGATAATATTTTTTTACTACAAAAGGTTTTGGATATTGTTGTTTAATCCAATAATTAGCCCAACTTCCAAGACCAAAAGCGCCGGTTGTATAATTAAATACTTTGTAAATATTTGCGTTATTTCGGCTATCGCTAACCTTATAATCACCCATATCATTTTTTGTATATGTCGGGCTTACGTTTCTGTCGACCTCAGCTTCTAACTCAAAAACAACTAAGGTGTCGCCGTTTTTATTTCCAGAAAGAGAAGAGCTTACAAAATTATTGTCTGAGAAGCTTCCGCTTGTTTGTGATGCGGTAAATTGCATATTTTCAGCTAAATCTAATTTTTGAATAAGTTTAGTTCCTCTCCGTGTTCTAAATCCACCATAAGGAGTACAAACATAATTCCTAATAAGCTCCGCAGAACTATCATAAGTCGGTAAATCTGTTCTCTCAGCAAGCGAGCCAGTTACCATACCTTTAGTAAACTTTATCTTTTTTTGGATCGTTCTAGCCATTATTATCTCCGAACATCAATAAAAACGCCGGTGTCAACTTCTCTTACTCTTTGTTGACGTGCATCTATATTCGTTGCATTAACCCACTCAAAAGCTTCTCTCTTGTCTAATATCTGCAATAAGTCCGTGTCGCCGGTTACATCCATACAAAGATCAAGAGCAAGCTTAAACTTAATATATTCTATGAAATACTGAGGCAGTTTGTTCTCTTCAACATACCTTGTATATTCAATAAAACATTTATCGCTCTCGGTATTTATCACCTTGTCAACAAGGTTTAGTTCACGATCACGAATTACATACGAATATCTATCGTTTGAGTAACATCCTCTTAAATACAAAAAATCAGATGGCAGAGTAAAGTTGTTTTTATAACGGCCTCCGACAACATCTGTACTTTTTTGAAGTTCAATATATTTACGAGCAAAGCCCCAACGATAGCGTTGAAGCGTATGATACATAACTTGAGGATAAATGAAATTAATCTTGAGTACATCATGCTCTTGAGAAGTGATGAAATTCGGTTTATCAGATCTGCCCAATAGACTTAATGCCAAATATTTTATATCATCTGCGTTTAATGTGTCCATATCATCACCTAAGAAAAACAGGGAGGGGCGAACCCTCCCCTTTATTATGCACTAGGAACAGCTTCTAAAGTTGCTGCACCGTTTGTAACGGCAGAAACATAGTATTCAGTTCTTTTATGATCTGAAGTGCTTACTACTGTTACATAGTCATTTTTTGCAATGCGTTGATCTTTGATAAATCCTGCACTAGTAACAGTATCACCGACAGTATTATCATACAACCACAATGCAGGTGTTACGCCAGTACGAGCGTTGTTGGCATAACACGACAAATTTTCTCTTGAAAACGCCATTATGCTGCATCCTTTTTAGAGATTACACCAACGATGCCCTTGTCATCAATAACAACAGCACCGGCCGAGAAGTCGCCACCTACAAGATAAGCTTTCTTTTCAGGAATCCAATCCATAGAGGTTTCTAAGTCTTGAGCTTTAGAGAAGCCCATAGCTCTCTTGTGCCAACAGAACCCAGTCACATCGTTACCAGATACCGGCAAACCGCCCTCATCACGAGTAGCAATCATAACAAACTCAAAGCCCATGAAAGAGTTTACTGATCCGTTTACTAATGCTTTAACAGAGTTGTAGTCTTGTGAAGTTACTTGAGTAGTTTTCAACAAGTCAGCCAACTGCTGAGCGGTGTGTGCAAAATAACGTTCATTAGATGGCACGCCATTAGCATTAAGTTTAGATGCGGCTGCGATCAAAACATCAACAGTCAAAGCGGTGTTTGTAGTACCAACTTTCATATTGACACTATCATAACCGGCCGCCATCTTGTCAATAATGATTTGATCCATACGCAAACCTAAACAGTCTGCTGCAACTTCAGCAAGTTCGGTAACTTCACTGAAGTTAATTTTTTTCATATCAAACTTATCAACGTAGTCGTATGCTTCCCAATCTTCAAGATCGCACCATACTTGGCTATAATCTACGTTCATAGCTGTAACATCAGCACCCGGAATATGTTGGGTTGCCATGCCTTTTGCTTTTTTACGGAACGCTACACGCTTGCCGACAATTTTACCAGAGGTATATACTTTGTCAGAAAGTTTAGAAACGTCCCCGTATGCTCTCTTGACTTCGCTATCATAGAAGTCCTGAAAGACTTGAGAGATTTTTCTAGACATTTATCAATCCTTTGTTAATTTAAACCAAAATTTAAAACAAAGATTTCAAAAAATAAAGCCTCTTACTAAAGGGATGGCAAGCCATTAGAGCCTTGTTCGTGAGGGTTTTTCTCCATCTATTTAAAATCATAAACATAATAATTTTGCACGTCAACTAGATTTTGTCAGGTTGTGGCAATTTTCCTGTACGTCCGGCCTCAATACGTTTCTGCATAATTTCAAAACGTCTTGCTTGTGTGGTGTCTTTTGCGTAGTATTCACGAGCCAACTCAGTATCACTAGGCAAGCCACCAGATGCACCAGATGCAGGGATAATGTTATCTCCGGCGTATTCTCCGCCAAAGTCTAAACGCATTTTATTAATGATATTTACGGCAGATGCTCCTCTTGTGTCCATGAACTCAATCAAAAGGTTGCGTTCCTCTTCGTTAAATCTGCTATCATTTTTTACAAACGTTACGTTTGCTTTAATAATTCTGTCAGCATCTGCACCGAGTTTTTCTTTTTCAGTACGCACAAATTCCTCGTTGCGAGCTTTTTGAGTTTCAGGATCTTCAACAAGGCCATTGTCTACCATCAATTTATTGAAAGCATCTTTTACCGCCTTGCATTGATCTTTAGTCATGCCATTTTCAAAAGCAAGTTTATCAATAGCTTTTAAGTTTGCAGCAATACCCTCTTTGTAGGCTTCATTTTCATAAAACGCCTTGTACTCTTCAGACGGCTCATATTCTGCATAATCCTCTTCTTTGTCAGGTACTGTGCCTTTTGTGGAGAGTTTTTTACGCATGTTTGCTTCGTTTGTCTTTGCGGTTTCAACCTCAGATTTTAAAGTGTCAATACGTTCTTTTACTTTGTCAGCACTCAAAGCACCGTTGTCATACAATTCGGCCTCCATACCCTCAGGAGGAGTGAATTGCTGTTCTTGGTCTGCTCCGTCAACGTGTGCATCGTTTTCAATAGCATCGTCAGCGGTTTCGCCGGTTAATTCTGAATCAATATCACTCATCTTCTTTACCTTTCTTTAGTGGTTTATTAAGTAGGGTTTTTATTTCTTGCACAACCCTATATTTTCCCAAAGCATAATAATCTACGTTTGGGTTAAAGTTTGGCTCTCGTGGGGCATAAGTTCTTTCCATATAGTCTAAAAGTAATTTACCCTCAACAGATCCAAAAACTTTTTTATAGATGGATATTCTAAACTGAAAGTCGTTATCCATCGTTATTACCTTATCCTGCTTGGAGTTTGGCATCAGCTTTTCCTTTCTCAATAGCGTTTGATACGGCAATTTGTCTTTGTGCAGCAGCATCCTCAGCATCCGTCATATTTTGAGCTTCTTGTTGCTGAAGTGCTGTTATTTGTTCAGGAGAATTAATATAACTCTTCGGAACGCCCATTTTCTCTAACATGAACGGAACAAGTTTATTCATGTCTACGCACTTAGCCGCATACAATCCTTGAGGATCAAACTGCATCAATAGACTTAATGCGTTGATTGTGTTTTGCACTTCCGTCATAGACTGTTGATTAGCTAACTGAGTATTTACAACGATTGTGTAACCAAAGCCGTTAAAATCACGCACGTCAATATCTCTCTTGATATAGCCAAAGTGCTGTAACACTTCCACAATACGCCTAATAAGAGGATACATCAACTCAGTCATAATGCGGCCAAAAGAGTTTGATAGAATAGACTTCAACTCATTAGCACGCTCCGCAATTTCCGTAGCTGTTAAATCACGGCTTGGATCGTTCGGTATAGTGCTATCCATCATGTTACGTTTAATATTCATTTCCATACGTTCTGTTTGGTATGCTTGAATATCGTGAGTTACATTGACAGGTAATTGAGTTATTGTCGGGTTGTTTGTAGCCGTTGACGGTACCATGTTAATTGCACCGGGCTTTAATACAAAGTCGTCAGGATCAAAAGAAGCATCTTGTTGAGCTAAGAAACAAGGTATTGTAAACGCCAAAGCACGCAAAGAATATTCAATAATTCTGTTAAGAGTTTGAACGTCTTTAATGCTCTTCAGGCCTAAGCCACGCCCATATACTTCGCCACTGCACTTTGTCCATCTCAAGATAATAAACGGATTAGCAAGATATTCTTTTTCAACAAGGATCTTTTCACCATCTTTGAGAATAACAGTATAACGCCAGATCTTTTCGTCATAGTCGTAGTATGTACTTTCAACTAGATCAAGATCGCCTTTCTTGTCGTCCTTTTCCTCAAACTTTGCAGACGGCCATTGTCTTTTGATTAGTTCGGACTTCATCTTAAACTTACGATATACTTCGCCTACTTCGCCGAATATACCCTCAGCAATAGCAAGCTCCTTAACCGGCACGGATATAAACCGCAACGGATTTTCTTGCGTTCCCTCCAATAATAACAGGCAGGCTGTACCGGCAATCAAGTCATAATAGAACTCAGTCATCACAACGTCAAAGTTTGATGTATTCTTGAATACGTTGCATATCTCAGCAATCTTATCAAGCTCTTTGTTGATGTCGATTACATTGTCTTGACTTTGTTGTTTCATGAAGTAGCCGGCTTCTAATTTGATCCAATCAACTGTTACCGGCGTTAAAATATTCTGCACTCTATCAACAAAGCGATCGGCAACTTGTTCACCGATTGAGCTGTAAATATGATCGTGTACGTCCTCGCCTTGAGTTTTATCCATATCACGGGCAGGCATCATATACTCAAAAACATCCTCGTAGAGGTTGTTCCACTTAGCTTTTTTTTCGTACGCCTTGCCACAATCTTTTATAATTTGCTTGGCTGTTTTCTTCATAGCTTACCCCAATGTGCTTTGTCCAGTTGTTAATCCACGCCCAATAGATGAAGTGCCTGATGTTGAATAGTCTCTGTCAATCCCCATCCGATAACGCTGTTGGGAGAGCAAGATCTTACGATCGCTTTCAGCTCTTTGCTTTTCAGCGTTAATAGCTGCCTGCTGTTTCTTTTGTTCCTTTTGTTCCTTTTTAGCTTCTATCTCTTGTTTTCTTCCTTGATATATTGAATATCCGGCAGATACTGCTCCGGCGATTGCTGTTACTGCTGCGATTGTACTTGATATTGCTGCCATTAGTTTATCTCCTTTTTAACGGTGTCTGTTTTGTAACCAAATCGGGATAATAGTGATAAAAGTTTGTCATCCCGATAACCTATATTAGAACCAATCGTTACATATTTGCAATTATTTTCTTTTGCAGCTTGCTCCATAATGTCAATAATTTTCTTAAATAGTTTAATATCGCCACGATACTCCGGCCTAATATACATAAATAACTCACTACAAATAGTGTTACCTCTAAAGTCCGGGCAGAACATATAAGCCACAACTCCTCTATCGTCTGATAACTCTTCAATATGAAGTAGTCCGGCCTTTGCAAGCTCAATAACATAATTAACCGTATTGTCTAAGCTATCAAAACAATTAAGTTCTTCTTGTGCGGCCTCGCACCATTTTAAAATCGTCCGTTCCATTCCTTGCTCCTTTTCTGTATGTTTGCACCTTTTATCTTTCGTTCTATAAACGGAATACCACGGAAAGCATCACAATTGCTTACCAATATATCGTTTGCATAATAGCAATGATTATCCCTTACCGTAATATCATATACAGGCTTTTTCTGTTTGATCTTTTCTATTTCTATAATCCGC
>PPYF01219282.1_pt1 | contig 35813 bp, 29 predicted proteins | sample 1559871 | NCBI WGS metagenome assembly PPYF01 (sample SAMN08240021, study PRJNA423297) | Human gut metagenome, whole genome shotgun sequencing project.
TGAAATAGTAACAAAAAGAAATCCCACCCCTCAAGATTGAGGGGCAGGGGAGTTGAATAGGCGAAGCCTATTTTTTACATTTTATTTTATCCTTTCCTTCCCGTCTCGAACAGATAGATTTCACGGCTGACGCGGTTGGCGAGGTCGGCGCTTACTTTGGCGAACAGATCGAGCTGTCGTTTGCGAATCTCCATCGGCGCCTGGGCGAGCTCCCAGCCGATGGCGTCCGCGAGGCGGGCTTTTTCCGCATCCGGTAAAGAGCGGTAACGGGTGCGCGCCTGGGAATAGTCGTCGGTTTTCTCAAGGACGGAGCGCTGCACAGTCCCGCCGGGATAGCGCATGCCCGGATAGCAGGGCATGGGGGCTTCCTGCGGATTGTTGCGGTCTAAGGAGTTTGGCTTGTAGTTGACGCAGCCGGGCGGATTTTTGTATGCCATATAGCCGTCCTGCTGGTCGTTGGCGACAGGAGAAACCGGGCGGTTGACCGGAAGCTGGGCGAAGTTTGCGCCGATGCGGTAACGCTGTGTGTCGGTGTAGGAAAATGTGCGTCCCTGCAGCATTTTATCGGCGGAAAATTCGATGCCGGGAACGATGTTTGCGGGACAGAACGCTGCCTGCTCAATGTCGGTAAAAAAGTTTTTTGGATTTTCGTTTAAAACCATCATGCCGACCTTCTGGAACGGGAACTGATCCTCCGGCCAGATTTTGGTATCGTCGAGTGGATCGAAGGACAGCTGGTCAGCCATTTCGGGCTTCATGATCTGTACCTGAAATTCATATCGGATCGGGTCGCCCAAAGCGAGCCGCCTGTGCAGCGTGCGCACAGCGATGTCCGGATCCTGACCGGCAAGGCGTTTTCCTTCTTTTCGGTCGATGATGTCGAAGGGTTCCTGCGCGGTAAAACGATATTTGACGTAAAACCGTTCCCCTTTTCCATTGACCCAGACAAAGGTATTGACACCAAAACCGTCCATTTTGGCAAAATCCTTAACGATGCCGCGGTCACTGTAGAGCCACATCAATTGATGAAGGCTTTCCGGTGTGAGGGAGAAAAAATCCCAGACATGCGCGTAGTTTTTGATATTTGTGCAGGGATCGGGCTTCTGGGAATGGATGAAATCGGGAAACTGCATGGCGTCGCGGATAAAAAAGACAGGAAGGCTTAAGCCGACGACGTCATAATTACCCTGAGAGGTGTAAAATTTAACAGCAAAGCCGCGCGGGTCGCGGTCAGTGTCAGGAGAGCCCTTGGAGCCGATGACGGTGGAGAAACGGATCAGAAAACGGGTGGATACGGACGGATCCTGTAAAAACGCAGCGCTCGTATAATCCCGCATGGAACGATAAGGGCGGAATGTGCCGAATGCGCCGCTTCCTTTGGCGTGCACAACGCGCTCCGGGATGCGTTCCCGGTCGAAATGTGCAAGTTTTTCAATAAAATCCACGTCCTGTAAGAGGACGGGACCGTTTTGCCCGAGGGTCTGGGAGCTGGCGGTGTCCGAAACGGGAGCGCCTTGAGAAAGAGTCAGCACAGGCTGGCTGCAGGAAGCAGCGAGAGTCTGTGCTGAGTTTGGATTGGTGTCAGCCAGATGTCCGTCAGACGGCGTCCGGCTGCTGTTTAAAGATTCCTTTGTCATAAAATTTCCTCAGAGTCCTTTTTACTATTTATGATATGGGACTTTGGGAAAAAAGTACCGCATTACTGCTCGCGGAACGTGATTGTGCCAGTCTTTTCGTCCATGCTTTCAACGATAGCGAGAGATTCCAGATGGATGCCTTTTTTGCGCAGCTCATCGCCGCCGGGCTGGAAGCCCTTTTCAATTACGATGCCCGCGCCGACTAGGGTTGCACCGGAGGATTCTACCAGGGCAGCAAGACCCTCGAGAGCTCTCCCGTTTGCTAAGAAATCATCGATCAGCAGGACTCTGTCGTTGGGAGAAAGGAATTCTTTGGATACGATGATGTCATAGATTCTGCCGTGGGTGTAGGATTCCACCTGTGTGGTGAAAACGTCTCCGGCAATATTTTTGGTCTGATTTTTCTTCGCAAAAACGACAGGAACATCAAAATACTGCGCCGTGATGCAGGCAATGCCGATACCGGAGGCTTCGATGGTCAGGATTTTGTTGACGCCGGCATCCGAGAAACGGCGGTAAAACTCTTTGCCGATTTCTTCAAACAGGTGGATATCCATCTGATGATTCAGAAAGCGGTCTACTTTGAGGACATTTCCTTCTTTAATGATTCCGTCTTTGCGAATTCTTTCTTCCAAAAGCTGCATAGTTTTTTACTCCTTATTTAAATTTCTGATAATAGCCCATAATAAAAATGAACAGGACGATCAGCGGCAGAATATAGGAAACGTAAACGCGCGCCCAGGCGGGGAATTTTACGCCCTTGCCGGTGTCGGCTTCTGCCAGGAAGTTTTTCCAGCCCCAGCCGTATCTGCTGGTACAGAACAGCAGATAGACCATGCTGCCCAGGGGCAGGAGGTTGTTGGAAACAATGAAGTCCTCGAGATCCTGAATCGTGGAGCCAGCGCCCATCGGCTGGAAGTCGGACCAGATGTTAAAGCCGAATACGCAGGGCAGGGACAGGAGGATAATCGCAATTCCATTGATCAGGACGGTTTTTTTACGGGATGTGCCGAACAGATCCATGGAAAAGCTGATGATATTTTCAAATACGGCAATAATCGTGGACTGGGCGGCAAACGTCATGAAGACGAAGAACAAAACACCGAAAATCCGTCCGCCGACCATCTGGTTGAAGATGTTGGGCAGAGTGATGAACACCAGTCCGGGTCCCTGTCCGGGATCGACGCCGAATGCAAAGCAGGACGGGAAAATAATCAGTCCTGCGAGAAAAGCAACCAGTGTGTCCAGAAGGCAGATATTGATGGTTTCTCCTGTCAGGGAGCGGTCTTTACCGATGTAGCTGCCGAAAATCGCCATCGCACCGATGCCGAGGCTCAGGGTAAAGAAGGCCTGTCCCATTGCGGCGAAAATCGTGTTGCCGACGCCGTTTTCTGTAAATCTGGTAAAATCGGGAATCAGATAAAAGCGCAGTCCCTCGGAAGCGCCGGGCAGTGTCACACTGCGGATACACAGAATGAGCAGGATGAGGAAAAGACAGCTCATCATTGCCTTGGTAATACGCTCCACACCTTTTTGCAGACCGAGACTGCAGATAAAAAAGCTCAGCAGAACCACAAGGACCATCCAGAATGTCATGTAACCGGGGCGGGCGAGCATATCATTAAAAACTGCTGCAACGCCGTCAGAATCCAGACCTTTGAATTCGCCGGTCAACGTCTTGAAGATATAGGCTGCCATCCAACCGCCCACCGTGGTGTAAAACATCATCAGAAGATAGTTGCCTGCCATACAGGCATAGCCTTGCAGATGCCATTTTGTACCGGAAGGCTCAAGCACATGGAAAGAGCGCGCCGCGGATTTCTGGCTGGCGCGGCCCACCGCAAATTCCATGACCATGATCGGAAGACCGAGCAGGACAAGGAAAATAAGGTAAACAAGGACAAACGCGGCGCCGCCGTATTGTCCCGTAATATAAGGAAAACGCCAGACATTACCCAATCCTACCGCACAGCCGGCAGAAATCAGGATAAATCCAAGCCTGGAGGAAAAACGTTCTCTATTGTTCATTTGCAGCTCTCCCGGAATCTTAAAAAATACGATTGAACGGTATCGGACAATCTGTAGAAAAGCATAGCATAAAACGGTATTTTACGCAACGAACGGAGCGAGAAATTATAAAAACTAAATGAAATTTTCGGCGGCAGGATTGTAAAGAGGTGGAGAATATTGTACCCTTAAAGAGAAGAACTGCAGTTCGTTTTAGCAGGAGGGCTGCAGTCAGAAACCGGAGGAAATGAAAGAGCATGTTGGATTGGAAGCTGCTTGCCGGTGCAGCAGGCATTGTGGCGGCGGTTGTTTTTGTCATATGGCTGATTTTTTTCTGCGCACGCCGGATACGGGAGCATTTAAAGGGACGTGAGCTGGATGCAATGGAGGGACACGATTTCGAATATTTCTGTGCGGACCTTCTGGAAGACCATGGTTTTAAAAGTGTAGAAGTGACCCGCGGGAGCGGTGATTACGGTGTTGATGTCCTGGCGGAAAAGGAGGGCGTGACCTATGCGGTACAGTGTAAACGCTACGATGGGCCTGTTGGCGTCAAGGCGGTTCAGGAAGCCTATGCGGGGCGGGATTATTACGACCGGATGGTGGGCGCTGTGATGACGAACCAGTATTTTACGGAGCCTGCGGTCAAGGCGGCAAAGAAGCTGAAGATTCTCCTGTGGGACAGGGGATATCTGGAAAGCATGATGGAAGAAGAGGAATAAGAAAGTATGAGTTTTGTGGAATTTCATGACGTGAAAAAAACATATCACATGGGCGAGGTGGAGATCCCGGCGCTGCAGGGCGTCAATTTTGAAATCGAAAAAGGCGAATTCTGCGTGATCGTCGGAGCCAGCGGCGCCGGCAAGACAACGATCCTGAATATCCTTGGCGGAATGGATACGCTGACGGAGGGAAAGGTCCTGCTGGATGGAAAAGAAATTTCCTCTTACGGAAAGAAGCAGCTGACAGACTACCGTAGATATGATATTGGCTTTGTGTTCCAGTTTTATAATCTGGTCGGAAACCTGACAGCGCTGGAAAATGTGGAGCTGGCATCCCAGATCTGCAGCGATCCGCTGGATGCAGGGCAGGTGCTTGCAGACGTGGGGCTTGCAGACCGGGCATCGAACTTCCCTGCGCAGCTTTCCGGCGGGGAACAGCAGCGTGTGGCGATCGCCCGTGCCCTTGCCAAAAATCCAAAGCTTTTGCTGTGCGATGAACCAACCGGCGCGCTGGATTACAATACAGGTAAGGCAGTGCTGAAGCTGTTGCAGGATACCTGCCGCAAAAAGGGCGTTACCGTCGTTGTCATCACACACAACCAGGCGATCACGGCGATGGCGGATCGGATTATCACCGTGAAGAATGGAACGGTCACAGATATGCGTAAAAACGAACATATTGTTCCGGTAGAGCAGATCGAGTGGTAAAGGATAGAAGGTGCGCTCTGTAAACATTCTATTGTCAGAAATAAGGGCTTGTGCCGCGGCGCGGCAGAAGGTGAGGAGACGTGAAAAGAAGAAAATCGGCGATGTGGAAAACAACATATCGGGAAATCCGGCAGAGCTTCGGCAGATATGCTGCGATTTTGGCGATTGTAGCGCTGGGTGTGGGATTTTTCGTCGGGCTGATGGTGGTGACACCTGCAATGGTGCGAAACGGCGGGCGGTATTTGAACAGCCATGACCTGTATGATCTGCGGCTGTTATCGACTCTCGGCTTTGAAAAGGATTCGGTGGACGCTTTTACAGGCAGAGAGGACATCAAAGCAGTGGAGGGCGCGGTTTCCTCGGATTTCCTGGCGGTGGATGAGAGCGGCAAAAGCCGGGTGCTTGTGGCGCAGACACTTTTGGAAGTACAGAATCAGGTCGAATTAAAAGAGGGACGGCTGCCGGAGGCGGCGGATGAAATCGTCGTGGATTCCAGTCTGTTTTCGAAAGACGATATCGGCAAAACGATTCAGGTTTCGGATGAAAATTCCGAAGAGACGGCAGACTTGTTTGCATATGACGTGTATACAATCGTCGGCGTAGCAGACGCTTCCTATTATATTAACTATCAGCGCGGCTCGACCACGCTTGGAACGGGGCGGGTTTCCGGCTTTGTATATATGCTTCCGGATGGATTTGATACGGATTATTATACGGAACTTTTTGTCCGGCTCGATCAGAATGACCGGATTTACAGCGACGCTTACAAGGCAAAAATCGAAGACCTCAAGACCTGGGCGGAACCGATTGCAGAGCAGGAGGCGCAGAAGCGCTACGACAGCCTGAAAGCGGACGCACAGCAGAAGGTAGACGATGCGCAGAAGGAGCTGAGGGATCAGACAGCAGATGCGCGTACCGATCTGGAAGAGGCGAAGCAGAAGCTGACAGACGGGCAGAAAGAGCTTGCAGACGGCAAAGAGCAGATCGCGGACGCAAAGAAGCAGCTGCAGCAGGCAAAACAGACGCTTGCGCAGAAGCAGACGGAGCTTAACAACGGACGCGCGCAGCTTGTGGATGGACGCAGCCAGCTGGAGGCCGGGCAGGCGCAGCTTGACAGCGCGCGGGCACAGTTGAATGCAGCGATTGCGGCTGCGCAGAGTGCGGGAAGCCAGGCGGACGCAGAATCCGGCATGTCCGGCAGTGCCGCCGCCAGCCCTGCGCAGCTTTGGCAGCAGCTGGCCCAGCTCGATGCGCAGCAGGCAGCTCTGGATGCGCAGCGCAATCAGCTGGAAAGCAGCGAGGCAGAGCTTACAGCCGGAGAAAAGCAGCTTGCGGCTGCAAAGCAGGAGCTTTCCTCGCAGGAAGAACAGCTAAACGAGCAGGAACAGAAGCTGGCGGATGCAGAGAAGGAGCTCGCCGACGGTCAGAAAGAATATGAAGACGGCTTACAGACACTGGATGAAAAGACCGCAGATGCGAAGGAAGAGATTGCGGATGCGCAGAAGCAGATCGACGAGATCCAGGAGCCGGATGTCTATGTGCTGGGCAGGGATACCAATATCGGTTACGCCAGTTATGAAAATGATTCTACGATCGTTGCCGGAATTGCAAAGGTATTGCCGTTTTTCTTTTTCCTGGTAGCGGCGCTGGTATGTATGACGACAATGAACCGGATGGTAGAGGAGCAGCGGACGCAGATCGGTGTACTCAAGGCACTGGGTTATTCGGAAGCCCGTATTATGGGGAAATATCTGTTTTATGCGGGAAGTGCGGCAGGGATCGGTTCTGTCATCGGTTTTCTGATCGGTTCGACGATTTTCCCGACCGTCATCTGGAATGCATATAAGATCATGTACCATATGGGGGATTATGAGCTGATGTTTGACCCGGGGCTGGCGGCTGCCTCGCTTGCAGTGGCACTTTTATGCTCGGTTGGCGTAACGTGGCTGACCTGTCGGTACGAGCTGATGAGCACGGCTGCAAATCTGATCCGTCCCAAGTCGCCAAAGAGCGGCAGAAGGGTATGGCTGGAGCACATCCCGTTGCTCTGGAACCATATGAGCTTTCTGGCAAAGGTTTCCGTGCGGAATGTTTTCCGGTATAAGCAGAGATTTTTTATGATGGTAATCGGTATCGGCGGCTGTACAGCCCTTCTTGTAACCGGCTATGGTATAAAGGATACGATTGCGGACATTGCGGATATGCAGTATGAGGAAGTGCAGCTGTATGATATGAGCGCAACACTGAAAGAGGGGTATCCGGCCGCGGATGCGGAAGACTTTTCTGAACTTACCGAGGTGCTTTCCGAATCCTCTGAGGATTGGATGCCCTTCTGTGAGATTGCAATGGATCTGACGGGGCGCAGTGGTGTCAAGACCGCCAATGTCGTCATTCCGCAGGATACCGGGGCAGCGCAGGAGTATATCCGGCTGCGGACAGAAGAGGGTGAGGATATTCCTTGGCCTGGTGAGGAAGAGGCTGTTATCAGTGCAAAGCTTGCGCGAAAATGCGGGATCCGCGTTGGGGATACCGTTACACTGCGGACAGAGGATGGCGAAAAGCTCAAAGTGAAGGTGACTGCTCTATCTCGAAATTATATTTATAATTACGTTTATATTTCACCGGAAACATGGGAACTCGATAACGGAAGCGATCCGGTTTACAAGAGCATTTATATCCATGCATCGGAGGGTGCGCAGGAGAACCGGGAACTGTCGGAAAAGCTGCTGGCATGCGACGTCGTTTCTGCGGTTGCGGTCAATGCGGATATGCTCAGCCAGATCAACAAAATGATGGGCAGTCTGGATGCAGTGGTGCTTCTGGTCATTCTCTGCGCCGGTGCGTTGGCATTTATCGTAATTTATAACCTGACGAACATCAACATCACCGAGCGAATCCGGGAGATTGCAACGATCAAGGTACTTGGTTTCCGACCAAAGGAGACAGCAGCCTATGTGTTCCGGGAAAATGTCGTGCTGACGGCGCTCGGAACAATTGTCGGGCTGGGAGCCGGAATTTGCCTGCACCGGTTTGTTATTGCAAATATTGATGTCGATATGGTTACATTTCAGCCGCGGGTGCTTCCCTTTAGCTTTGTAAAGAGTATCCTGCTGACCTTTGTATTTATGGTCATTGTAGATGTTGTGATGTATCTGAAGCTGGAACGGATCAATATGGCGGAATCGCTGAAAAGCGTGGAATAAAACAATAAAATGCATGCTCGGTGAGTGATCTATGGGCATGAACCAAACGGGCTGGCGCGTGGTCAGCCCGTTTTTGCTGCAGTCTGTTTCAGCCGTTTTGTAAGGTTTTCGAAATCAGACGGACCGGCTTCCAGGACAAAGCGATGGAAGCGCAGCAGGGAAAAGTTGTCGCTCCACTGAAGTTCGGCTCTTTTTTTGAGGGCATTCATTTCGAGATAACCAACGTAATACTTCAAATAGACCGCAGGGGCAGTGCGCAGATAATCGTAAACACGTTCCGACTGCTCTTCCGAAAGACCGAAGGATTCGAGGGAGCGCAGAAGCTCTGATTCTTCCGCGCCGTAATAGTGCAGAGAAAGGTCGAGTAAGCAAAACAGGTTGATTTGCAGATCGCGCTGCTGTGCCAGAAGCGTACAGAGCAGCGCAGTGGGATAGGAGCTGCCCAAGCTGCCTTCCGCTTCCGCAAGGACCTGTGCGGCATATTCATAGGAAATCCGTTCGGTATAGTACGCCCAGCCCTCCACATATCCGCCGTAGGAGAACAGCTTGCGAATTGGCAGCGTCTGCGTGTCGCAGACAAGGGAGGAATAGACGGTCTGGTAGAGATGCCCCGGATAACCCTCGTGGGCGAGTGTGGTGTAAAGCTCAATTCCGTCCGCGGTCGAGGAACGGTTGATGCGGATCGTATTCTGCATCAGAGCATCGATAGGCGGGATCATATAAAAGGCGGGACTGGAATATGCCTCGAGCCCGGCGTCCACATCCTGAATGTCGCATTGAACCGTCTGGGCGGTTAGATCGGCCAGAGCCGGAAAGTCCTGCTGCATCCGGTTTTGCAGATCTTCCAGAATGGCGGTTGGATCAGAAAGTGGAAATCCATCGTTAACCGGGGCAAGGTCAGGCGTACCGCCGGTCAGCTCCTGATAAGTGGTCAGCGTCTGCTTCATCTCTTTGTAGGTTTTCTGAAACTGTTTTTGAAGGAGCAAATAGAGCTGATCCATGGAAAGGGAGGAACCGGTGGATTCCTTGACGAGCCAGGCATAATATTGCCGCCCGTCGGGCTTCTGGGAAAGTCCTCCCCTCGTGCGTCCGGTGTCGGAAAGCTGTTCCAGCCCGTCTGCGAGGGACTGCCAGGCGGGCAGGACGGATTTTGACAAAAGCGACTGGTTTTGGGCTTCGTATTGTGACTGCTGCTTGGCGGTCAGAAGTCCTTTTTGTAAAAGAGATGCAAGTCTGGAAGAAAACGTCGTCTGTAAAAAGTGCGTGCCGGAGGAAAGCGCCTCCTTTGTGAGGATTTCGCGGCACTGCTGTGCACTTTTTTTAGCGTCCTCTTTTTCCATAAAAAGCCCGGCTGCACTTTTTTCGGATTCATAAGAAAGCAGACCCTGCACGTAATCGGGAACGGACTGCAGGAGGGAAAGATAGGTTTCCACGTCGTCAGCGGTATAAAACGGATATTCTGCAAATAATAAAAGCAGTTCGCTCTGCATGCCGGAGGTCGGAGAAAGGGGTTCCTCATAATAGGAAAAATCAGATTCTTCGAGGTCGAGAGCCAGCCTGTCGCAGAGCAGATCGTAGGTATAACGTTCCTCCTCATTTAATTTTTTCGAATCGAGAAAGGAGAGCACGGATAAAAATTTCTGCCGGGAGGCGGCAGAAGCCTCGGAAGCTTCCTTAGAATAAACCGGAAGCGCAGCGTCTTTTAGATGAATCCCTTGCAGATTCGGATACGCCATGACAAAGTGCAGGCTGAGGGCATCGTGTTCAAGGCTGGACTGCACATATGCACTTGTTATTTTATGGAAAAGAGCCCGGTCAAAGCAGTGGGAACACAGCAAAATTGCGGGCAGAAAAATACACAGAAAAAGCGTGCATAGAAACAGAGGAGTCCGTTTGCGGAAAATATTTTTCAAAAAGCGCCACCAGATTTTTTCATATTTATATGTGGTTTTGGGAAAAGATATGAGAAACCCCCTGTAAATGGGTTGACTGTCTATAGTAAAATGTGATACAAAGTAAAGTAAGTGGTTAATTTTTGGGCCGTTTTCGCGGCGGAATGAGAGGAATTATGGATAATTTGGAACTTGCCAAAGTGGCGAATGAAGTCCGCAAGGGCGTTTTGACTGCTGTACATGGCGCAAAATCCGGTCATCCGGGAGGATCGCTTTCTGCAGCAGATATCTTTACCTACCTGTATTTTGAAGAGATGAATATTGATCCGGCAGATCCGAAGAAGGAAGACCGGGATCGTTTTGTTCTTTCCAAGGGACATACGGCACCCGGTCTGTATTCTGCCCTGGCACATAGAGGCTTTTTCCCGGTAGAGGATCTGGAGACACTGCGTCATCTCGGTTCTTATTTGCAGGGACATCCCTGTCTGGATAAGATTCCGGGCGTAGATATGTCCACAGGCTCCCTTGGACAGGGTGTTTCTGCCGCTGTCGGCATGGCACTGGGCGGAAAAATGACAGACGAAAAGTTCCGCGTATATTCGCTTCTGGGCGATGGCGAGATTCAGGAAGGTCAGGTTTGGGAAGCTGCGATGTTTGCTGGCTTCCATAAGCTGGATAATCTCGTGCTTATTGTAGATAACAACGGTCTGCAGATCGATGGAAAGATCGAGGACGTATGCTCCCCGTATCCGATCGACGAGAAGTTCCGCGCTTTCAATTTCCATGTAATTGACGTTGCAGACGGCAACGATATGGAACAGCTGCGTCAGGCGTTTGCAGAAGCGCGCAGCACAAAGGGCATGCCGACTGCAATTATTGCCCATACGGTAAAGGGCAAGGGTGTTTCCTTTATGGAAGATCAGGCTGGCTGGCATGGTAAGGCGCCCAACGATGAAGAGTATCAGATCGCAATGGCGGATCTGGAAAGGATCGGTGAAGCATTATGTCAGAAGTAAAGAAGATTGCTACCAGAGAAGCCTTCGGGGAAACTCTGGTAGAGTTGGGAAAGAAACATCCTGAGCTGGTAGTGCTGGACGCAGATCTGGCCGCAGCGACAAAGACCGCTGTATTTAAAAAGAGCTTTCCTGACCGTCATTTTGACTGCGGTATCGCAGAGGCAAATATGATGGGCGTGGCAGCAGGACTTTCCCTCGTTGGGAAAATTCCGGTGGCGAGCTCCTTTGCCATGTTTGCAACAGGCCGTGCTTACGAACAGATCCGTAACTCTATCGGCTATCCTCATTTGAACGTAAAAATCGGCGCAAGCCATGCCGGCATCACCGTCGGCGAGGATGGTGCGAGCCATCAGTGTAACGAAGATATCGCTCTGATGCGCTCCATTCCGGGTATGGTTGTCATGAACCCCTCCGATGCGGTTGAGGCGGCAGAGTGTGTCCGTGCTGCAATCGAATATGTTGGCCCTGTATATATGCGTTTCGGACGTTCTGCAGTGCCGGTAATCAATGACCGTTCCGGTTATCATTTCGAGATGGGAAAAGGTATCGTGCTGCGTGAGGGTACGGATGTGACGATCGTTGCAACCGGTATTTTGGTAAGCTCCGCGCTGGAAGCGGCTGAAAAGCTGGCAGCAGAGGGCATCAGCGCAGAGGTTATCAATATTCACACGATCAAGCCTCTGGACAAAGAGCTGATCATCAACAGCGCAAAGAAGACCGGAAAAGTCGTGACGGCGGAAGAGCATTCCGTGATCGGCGGCCTTGGTTCTGCCGTTTGCGAGGCATTGTCCGAAGAGTGCCCGACAAAGGTATGCAGAATCGGCATTCAGGATGTATTCGGCGAGTCCGGTTCTGCGGGCGAGCTTCTTGTAAAATATGGTCTTGACGGGAACGGTGTATACAATACCGTAAAGAATTTTGTGACCCGTTAAGTGGAGGAAAGTATGGAAAAAATTCTGGCTCCGTCAATTCTGGCAGCCGATATTATGCGGCTTGGGGAGCAGATTGAAGCGGTAAAAAATGCCGGCGCGAAATATCTTCATATCGATGTGATGGACGGTATGTTCGTTCCGGCGCTGTCCTATGGCATGTGTGTTGTGGAGTCGATCCGCAAGTCCTGCGATATGGTTCTGGACGTGCACCTGATGATCGTAGAACCGGGACGGCATGTGGAAGCGTTTGCAAAAGCAGGCGCAGATATTATTACGATCCATCTGGAAGCCTGTGCAGACGCGCATGAGGTCATCCGACAGATTCACAGCTGCGGCTGTAAGGCTGGTGTCAGCATCAAGCCCGGTACGCCGATAGAGGTGCTGGAGGAATATCTGGATGAGGTCGAGCTGATTCTGATTATGAGTGTTGAGCCTGGCTTTGGCGGTCAGAAATATATTCCGGAGTCAACGGAACGCATCCGCCAGACCGCAGAGCTGATCCGGAAAAGCGGTCGCGAGATTGAGCTGGAGGTAGACGGCGGCGTTGGTGCAGGAAATGTCGAGCTGGTGCTGGAGGCCGGCGCGAATGTGATTGTGGCAGGCTCCGCTGTTTTTAAGGATCCGGCAAAAAATGCAGCAGAAATGATGTCGATCCTCAAAAAGTGGGATTGAATCCGTTACACAGAAGCGCTCCGCAGGAAAACCTGTGGGGCGTTTTTTAGAGCTTAAAGGACACCATACGGCGGTCATCCGATCGTGCAGCGTGCACGGAAATCAGAGGAAAATTGAAAAATAAAATTTTTCAATCGCGAGATTTGTGTCTGCGCGCACTTGACACAAACTCGGTATGTGCAAAAAGCGTGCGCGGAAATCAGAGGAAACATGGAATTTTCAGAACAATTAAAAATATATGCGGAAACGCACTTTGAAAACAGAAAAAAATATTTTGCGCCGATTATATCCGAAATCGAGGCAGGCTTGTCTTTGTGCAGCGAGGAAGAGGCCCTTCTGATAAAATTTTTTTACGGGACGATGCCGCTGCGGGATGCCGGGGAATATCCGTTTGAAATATTTCTGAGTTATGTGCGCCATGCCCTCTGGCTGCGGAAAACGATAGACTGGTGCAAGAAGCTGCCGGAGGATCTGTTTGTCCACGACGTACTGTATTATCGGATCAACTCGGAGGACATCAGCGATTGCCGCAGTTTTTTTTACGAGCAGTTAAAAGACCGAATTGTAGGACTGGACGAATATCAGGCAGCGGTGGAGATCAACTACTGGTGCGCAGAGCATGCAACGTATGAAATGGCGGATGACCGAACGGCGGGGCCGATGACGATGTATCGGAGCGGAAAAGGACGCTGCGGAGAAGAATCCACCTTTACGGTGACGGCATTGCGCAGTGTCGGGCTTGCAGCACGTCAGGTATACACGCCGCGTTGGGCGCACTGCGACGATAACCATGCCTGGGTCGAGGTTTGGGTAAATGGAGAATGGCACTTTCTGGGGGCCTGCGAGCCGGAAGAAAAACTGGATCGCGGCTGGTTTACAGGACCTGCCGGACAGGCGCTTTTGATTCACAGCCGCACATTCGGCGATTATGCGGCGGGAAAGCGGGAAGAGGTAATCGGCAGGGACGGCGCGGTTGTCTGCCACAATGTCACCGCTTCCTATACAAAGACACGCAAGCTCCGGATTCAGGTGCGAAAACAGGACAACACCCCGGCAGCGCACGCACAAATTTCGGTGGAAATTCTAAACATGGCGGAATATTTCCCGGCAGCAGTGCTGGAAACCGACGAACAGGGCGAGACTTCGATCAGGCTTGGGCTGGGCGACATCCGGCTGCAGGCGCGGTCAGAGGGAAAGTTTGTGGAGCGTTATTGTAATCTGGCAGAGGACGGCGTCGGAGCGGCAGATGTAGATTGCGCTGTTACGCTTGTGCTGAAGGATTCGGAAGCGGGGATGAAAGATGCGCTTTCTGGCGTTTCTGCCTGCGAATGGCATTTGGAGAAGCTCTGCGCTCCGAAAGAAGTCGTTGTCCGGGAAAGTGTATTGAGTGAGGAAGAAGTGTCGCGCGGCACGCGGAGACTGGCAGATGCAGTGAAGCTGCGGGAAGAACGCTTCGATCAGCTGACCCGGCACGCGATTGCAGTGCATCCGGAGGAGGAAGAGAGGATGCGCATTGCGGGAGAGAATGCAGAGGAGCTGACAGCTTTTCTGGAAAAGGATGATAACCCGGATCGCAAAAAGCTGCTGGACAGTCTGACGAAAAAAGATAATAAAGATCTGCGGGCAGAAGTGCTGGAAGACCACTTGTCAGCAAAGCGCGGCAGCTGGCCGGAAGATATACATGTACAGGATCTGCTGTGTCCCAGAATCTGGCTGGAAGAAATCGGCGCTTACAGAAGTTACATTTGCAGTGTGCTGCCTGCTCAGGAGCAGGAAGCGTTTGCCTCCAATCCGGGGCTGATATGGAATTATGTAAACCAAAATATTACCGATATCCCGGAAGAAGAATATAATACCCTTTGTGCGTCGCCGATCGGCTGTCTGAAGCTGAAAATGGGCAGTGCAGTTTCCCGGACGATTTTGTTTATTGCGATTTGCAGAAGCCTGAATATTCCGGCGAGACTGGATAAAAGCCTGATGGTTCCGGAATACTGGGCGGACGGCGCATTCCATGTACCGGTCAGCAGGGCGCAGGCCTCGAAAGGAACGCTTCTGCTGCGAAATATTCCGGGAAAAGAATGGATTTATGCGCAGCACTGGACGCTGGGGCGTCTGGAAAAGGATCATTTCGTGACGATGAATCATGCCGGACTGGTATTTGAAAAGGAAACGTTAGAGCTTTTACTTCCGGTGGGAATTTATCGCCTGATTGCAGTAAAACGGCTATTGAACGGGGATCAGGAGGCAGCAGAGCTTTTGTTTGCGATCGAAAAGGAGAAACAGACCGAGCTTTACATGCCGGATTTTGAAAAAGCAGATGGTGTGATGCCGTGGGAAAAAAACAGTGTATTGGATGAAATACAAAGCTGCCTGCTTCGGGACATCCTCTTACAGAGAGCAGATGGAACGCTTTGCAGTCTGGAAAAGCTGGTAAGCGGAAAACGCAGTATTCTGGCATTTCTGGAAATTGGGGCAGAGCCGACAGAGCATGTGCTGAATGAGGTTCTGGCACTGGAAAAGAGCGCAAAAGGAAATTCCAAAGGAATTGGCTGTCAGCTGCTTTTTGTTCTGCGGCAGGAAAAAGACCTGCAGCATAAAACGCTGCAGGAAGTGCTGGCGCTGGATGCGGGATCTGAGATAGAAATTTTATACGATATATCTGGCGGCGCTTCGGATGCCAATGCCGCACTGCACACCGCAGTTAGCGACGCAGCGTTTGGTACCCTCTGTGGCTGGCAGGAAGCTGCGAAGAGAATGAGGCTTGCCGAAAAGCTCCCGGTTCTGGCAGCTGTCAGACCGGATGGCACTGGCATTTACGGAAGCTGCGGATATCATGTGGGAAGTGTGGAGCTGATGGTGCGGATTCTGAAGGAAGCAGTCCGGACAGAAGCAGATTGATAAAAAACAATAGAATGCACGCTCTGCGAGCATTCTATTGTCATGAATCAGGGGCAGCGCCCGGGAAAATCCCCAGGAGCTGCCCCTTTTGGAAATGGAATTACATCATGCCTTCTTTGAGAATATTATGGTCGCGCAGAAGCTTTTCGATTACTGTGCCGGAAATTGCTTTTAACAGAGGCTTCTTGAGCTTATTGAGCGGTCCGGGAAGTTCGATCTCCAGCGGAGATACGCCATCCATCAGCTTTACGGAGCTGTCGAGAAGTTCACGGATATCATAAACGCTGCCCCATACCTCCGGAACGCCACGGTCTACGCCAAGCAGTCCGTAAACGGCTTCCATAGCAGTACGAACGGAATATTCTGTCGTGAAGATGGTGTCTCTGGGGGTTTCCGCAAACTGACCCAGGAATGCGAAGTTTACGCAGCCGTCCGGGATAACATCAGGGCGGTCCCCCTTTGCTCTGGGCATGAAGAATGCGGTAATATAAGGCATCATGGTAGGAACGCAGACTGCACTGTGCTCTGCCAGCTCCGGAATTTCGTCTACCGGAACGCCGAGATGATACAGCCATTCTTCTGTAATTTCCTTACCGGTGCATTCTTTCATGGGCTTCTTGATATAATCGCCGGGAACGTCGGTGAACAGGCTGTATACCCATACACAAACCTGCTTCTTATCCTGTTCTTTGAACTGACCCTGACGGTTGATGGTCCAGCTTAACAGCCAGCTGGAATCCTGACAGCTTACGATACCGCCGGTAACGACTTTGCCGCTTCTGGGATCTCTCTGGCAGATTTTCTCAATATAAGGAATGATTTTATCATCCAGAGTGGTAACAGTTGCAGATTCCCAGTTGGTCTTTTCAATATCGGAGCAGAACTTCTCGGGATGACCAAAGGAAGGATCCTGACGGGCGATATTTTTCCACAGATCCCATACGCCGCTGTTGCGAACCTCTGCATCGCCCACCGGAGCGTGATTCTGATCTCCGTAGATCGTTCCCTCTGTGCAGCTGCCGTTTGTTACGAATACCAGATCGTTTTCGGTTAAGGCAATCTTCTGCTCTTTCCCCTTTACCTTGCATTCGATGGTCTTTGCAACCTTTTTGCCGTCATGGAAATCAAAGATAACGTTGGTAACCTCGGTATTGAACTGGAACTGTACGCCTGCGTCCTCCAGGTATTTCTTCATCGGAAGGATCAGGGATTCATACTGATTGTATTTGGTGAATTTCAGTGCGCTGAAATCCGGGAGTCCGCCGATATGGTGGATGAAACGCTGGAAGTACAGCTTCATTTCCAGTGCGCTGTGCCAGTTCTCGAAAGCAAACATGGTGCGCCAGTATAACCAGAAGGTGGAGTTGAATACCTCGTCATCGAATACGTCTTCGATGGTCTTGTCGTACAGGTCTTCATCTTTTGTCAGGAACAGCTTCATGATTTCCATGCAGCCCTTCTGGCTTAAATTGAACTTGCCGTCCGTGTGTGCGTCTTCACCGCGGTTTACGGTTGCACGGCACAGGGAGTAGTTGGGATCGTGCTTATTTAACCAGTAATACTCGTCCAGTACGGATGCACCGGGCTTTTCCAGGGAAGGAATGCTGTGGAACAGATCCCACAGGCACTCGAAATGATTTTCCATCTCACGTCCACCGCGCATTACATAGCCTCTGGAGGGATCAAAGATACCGTCACATGCGCCGCCTGCAACGTCCATTGCTTCCAGAATGTGGATGTGGGAGCCGGGCATCTGACCGTCTCTTACAAGGAAGCACGCTGCTGCGAGAGAAGCCAGTCCGCTGCCTACCAGATATGCATTTTTGTTGTCAACGCCTTCCGGTTTTTCGGGACGGGCGAATGCTTCGTAGTTACCGTTGGTGTAGTAAATGCCCTTGCTGTTTTTCTCATATTTGCCCCGCTCTGTGTTGCGATAGCTCGGGTCAGGAGCAGGCATTTTGATGGTTTTTTCTGCGGTCTTTGCGACTGCTTCTTTAATCTCACCGGACAAGGTCTGACCTTCCGCTGCAAGATGGTCTGTATGTTTTTTTGCTGCAAATGCCGCTGCGCCGACGCCTGCTGCGAGGACGGCTGCTTTTGAAAGACCGGAATGTTTCTTTGCCATGATAAAATCCTCCATTTTCGATTTTCAATACCAATTTGTCAGTAAAAGGATGCCCGAATTTTCGGGAAACAATGAGAAATTTTTTCCTCTGTTTGTTTTATAGCTGTATCATATCGCAGGAAATGAGGTTCCTCAATTCACAGAATTGAAAGAGTGTAGCAAAATTTCCCAGTTTTTGAAATGTGTCTAAGATATAGGAGAAAACAGACGGACGGGTTGGCTTTTTATCCCGGACATGGAGGGTTCACATAAGATTGACATGGCGATAGATTCCGTTAAAATAGAAAGAAAGAGACGACAAACAGGGGCAGTAGAGTATGGAATATTTGGATATCGTAGATGAAAATGGAGTACCGACCGGGAAAACAGCAGAACGGACAGCTGCACATAAGCAGGGACTGCGGCACCGTACCTCTCATGTCTGGATCCTGCGGGAACGGGCAGGAAAAGTTGAGGTACTGCTGCAGAAAAGAAGTCAGAATAAAGATTCCTTTCCGGGCTGTTACGATATTTCCAGCGCCGGACATATTCCTGTAGGAGTAGATTTCATTCCGTCTGCGCTGCGGGAGTTAAAGGAAGAACTGGGCTGCAGTGTTTCGGAAAATGAGTTGATTTATTGCGGACAGCGCAGATTTTCCTATGACGGCGTTTTTTATGGAAAGGAATTTCATGACAGGCAGGTCAGCAACGTTTATGCGTTATGGCTGGATCGAAGGCCGGAGGATTTTGTCCTGCAGAAAGAAGAACTGGAGGAAGTGCGCTGGTTTGAATTTGAAAGCTGTCTGAGACTGGTTGAGAAGAACGAAATTCCGCATTGCATTTATTTGGAAGAGCTGCAGATGCTGCTTCCAGAGGTGCGGAAGCGGGAAAAGCGCCTGCAAAATGGAGATCAGTATGGAAAAAGCATATAAACTGGAATTTGGGGGACAGCCCGGCGGAGAGCTTTTCATGACTTGCTGCGGGTGCTCTCGGACAGAACCCCTGCACTGCTTCGGACCGGCGATGAAGCCGCATTATCTGATTCATTATGTACTAAACGGCAGGGGGATTTTCAAAATGGAGGGCGAGGAATATCCGCTGGAAGCAGGCTGCGGATTTTTGATTGAGCCGGGGCAGATGAGCTTTTATCAGGCGGATGAAAAAGATCCTTGGATGTACATCTGGGTCGGCTTTGCGGGCGAGCGCGCGGAAGAATATGTCAAAAGCATGGGGATTTCTCCGCGGCACCCGGTGTTTCATTCGGAGCAGTCGGACGAGCTTTACAGTATTGTCCGGGACATGATGGATCATAATACGGTCGGTGTTGCAAACGAGCTGCGCCGAAACGGTCTGCTGCATATTTTTCTGTCGGTTGTGGCGCAGAGTATGCCGGAGGAAAGGCGGGAGGAAACGGATCGGGCGAACCAGTATGTCCGCCGGGCAGTGGAATTTATTCAGCGTAACTACTGCAACCAGATCCGGGTGACGGACGTGGCGGATTATGTCTGTGTCAACCGCAGTTATCTATATACTCTGTTTCAGAAATCTCTCGGTATGTCCCCGCAGCAGTTTTTGGCGGCGTACCGGCTGACAAAGGCTGCGGAAATGCTGATGGTGCCGCATCTGCCGGTGGAAAGCATCGCATTGTCCTGCGGATATCAGGATCCGCTTGTGTTCAGCAAGGCGTTTCGGCAGATGAAGGGGGTTTCCCCGACGATGTATCGGAAGCAGATTCAGCAGGACGAAAACCGCGTCAACCGGGAGCACTTAAAACAGGTAGAGGAGTTTATCTCCAGAGTCGGCAGGCTCGAGCTGGGCGGGGAGCCGTGACGGAAGCGCGGCGCGGGTGTGTCGGGGGACACAGAATGTATAATGCTGTAGAAGCGCAGACAGAATAGATCGCAACGCGCTGCGGCACAGGAAAGGAACGAAATGCTCAGGATTGCATATTGTGAGGATGAGTCGGCACAGGCACAACAGGTCAAATCTTTTTGGAAAGAATGGAGCAAGGCGCGGGAAATCAACTGTCAGGTGGAGATTTTCCAGAACGCGGAAAGCTTTCTTTTCGCGCAGGAACCGCTCCGAAGGCTTCCCTATGATATGCTGCTGTTGGATATCCGTATGAAAGAAATGGATGGATTCGAACTGGCGAAGAATATTAGAACATTTGATTCTGAACTGAAAATCGTATTTTTGACATCCGATCCCGGTTATGTATTTGAGGGCTACGAGGTCGCAGCGTGGCGGTATCTGTTAAAGCCGGTGACAAAGCAGAAGCTGTTCGAGCTGGGAGATGCATTGGCGGCGGAACAGGGCAGGAGGAAGCCGTCCGTTTTGCTGGAGCAGTCCGGGGAGCAGGTTCGCGTCGATCTGGATGAGGTTCTTTCTGTGGAGGTCTGTGGACACTACACGACGATTTGCCTGACGGATGGGGAAAAGCTGGAGATCAAACAGAGCTTTGCTGCGGTACTGGGGCGGCTGAATGAAGCTGCGGGCGCGGGGCAGATGGGACGCATCGGCAGCGGAAGAGAAGCGGCGCAGATAGAGCACATCGGCAGCAGTGTGAATGCCGCGCTCGAACCGTTGCCCATCGCGTCTGCGCCACGGTTTATTAGATGCCACCGGAGCGCGGCGGTCAATCTGGAAAAGATCGTCCGGATCGGGAAGCAGAGCTGTCAGTTGGAAGGAAAGGTGGAGCTGCCGGTCAGCCGGGGCATGTACCGCGAGCTGAATCAGGCGTTTATCAGGGAAAACTTACGACATGAGTAACTGGAAATTTTGGATTGCACTGGTTGTAGTCGGGCTGGTTATCTGCCTGGCAGCGATTGTTATGGTCTGGAAAATTTTGCAGAAGCAGTACGAAAAATCGATGCTCGATTACCAGAACCGTATGCTTTCGCAGGAGATGGAAGAGGTAAAGACGATTTATAAAACGATGCGTGGCTGGCGGCATGATTATCACAATCATATGCAGTCGGTAAAAGCGTACTTGGCGGAAGAAAATACAGCAGGTGCGCAGGCATACCTGGATAGGCTGGAAACGGATCTGGATCAGGTGCGGTTGCTGTTCGATACCGGTAACCTGAATGTGGATGCGATTTTGAATGCGAAAATTTCGCTGGCGCTGGAAAGAGAGATTCCGTGCCATTACAAGGCGACGATTCCGAAACAGCTTTCGGTTTCGGACATTGATCTGTGCGTGATTTTGGGAAATCTGATCGACAATGCGGTGGAAGCTTGTCGGGATGTGGAGCCGAAAAGTCAGTTTCTGCGTCTTTACATCGCACCGATGAAGCAACAGTTCTATATTTCGGTCAGTAACGCAACGAACGAGTTGGTGCGTAAACTGGACGAGGACTATATTTCCAGAAAACGTGGAGACCACGGGCACGGCTTAAAGCGAATTGACGTCATGGTGGAAAAATACGGCGGCTATATCAACCGAAAAAATGAGCCGGGCGTTTTTGTGACAGAGATTATGCTGCCGCTGTAAAAAATAGGATACACGCCTTGCGAGTCAGAAAAAAGCAGGACTATGTCGCTTGTGCATGAATTTTGACAGTTCATGCACTTTTTTTATACAAGGAAAAAAGTATGTTACAATCGACAGCAGAACAAAAAGAGGAGGAAGCCGGTGTGAAAGAGAAAAATTACAGCGTAGCACAGAACCTGTTTTACATATTTCACCCTGTGTGGAAGGAAAAACCGCACTACATGCTGATGCTGATCGGCGAAGCGGTTCTGAGCATCGGGATGATGCTGATGGCTGCAGCAGTGAGCGCAGTTGCGGTATCGAGTCTGGAAAAAGGAAATGACGTGATCGTTTTAATTGGTTCGATTATGGCGTTTTTTATCTGCTATGGAGCTGGAAATGTCGTGTATACATTCCTGAAAATTCGCAACTCCTTGATTCATATCGAAATGCGTCTGGAATGGTATGTACCGGAACTGTTTTTAAAATGTATGGGAATGTCAGTGGAAAAATCCGAACAGGAGAGCACAAGACAGCGGGTTGAGAAGGCAATCCTGGCAGTTTCATGTAACAATAGGGGAGTCGAGGGAATGAGCCGAAACGGGATGACTTTTCTGGCAAATGTGCTGGGAATGGTCGTTTATATCCTGATTGTCGGAGGCCTAGACATCCGGATTCTGGGACTGCTGATCGTACTGTCGGGGCTGACACTGATTTCTTCAGAAGCAGCAGTCAGATATGATAAAAAAGTGACAGACCGGATGGCGTCTGAGGAACGGATATTAAACTACGTTGAGCATATTGTGGACGATACGGCGGGCGGAAAGGACATCCGGATTTTCAACCTGTCTGGATGGCTGACTGGCAAATATGAGCAGGCAATGACGGCGCGCAGAAAATTAAACTACGGCTATGATATGCTGGATTTTTGCGGCAACGCGACGGAGATTGTTCTGGCTGGTGTCCGTGATCTTTGCTGTTATTTTTATCTGCTTTCGATGATGCAGAATGGAATGTCCGTTGGAAATTTCGTTTTTTACCTGGGATTGATCAGCGGATTTGCGTCATGGTTTTCCCAGCTGAGCAAAACCTATGGTGAGATGCGCAAAAACAATCATCAGGTCAATGAATTTCGGAGCATTGTGGATGAAGAAAAAGAACGCTTGGAACATAAAAAAATACCGACAGATGGGTTTAATGAGCTGGAAATCGTGTTTGACAACGTTTCCTATTGTTATCCAGGTACGGAGAAAAAAGTGCTGGATCAGATTTCTTTTATATGGGGAAAAGGGGAACATCTGGCGCTTGTCGGCTTAAACGGTGCGGGAAAATCGACGCTGGTGAAGCTGATCTGTGGATTTTATGTTCCGACGAACGGTCGTGTGCTGGTAAACGGTGTCGATACGCGGGAACTGAATCTGACAGAATATTTTAAACACCTTTCTGCGGTTTTTCAGAATGAATGGATTCTTTCCTATACAATAGCGGAAAATGTTGCAATGGGAAAAGACTGGGAGAAAGATCGGATCTGGGAGGCGTTAAAGCTCGCCAAAATCGATTCGGTAGTAAAAGCGCTGCCGAACGGGATTTTTACTTATCTTGGAAAAGGAATCGACCAGAATGGAGTGCTGCTTTCCGGTGGAGAGCTACAGAAGCTTTTCTGGGCGCGTGCGCTGTATCGCAATCCGAAGCTGATTTTGCTGGACGAGCCGACTGCGGCGCTGGACGCGCTGGCGGAGGATCAGCTGTATCAGGCTTATCACAAAATGACGGAGAAAAAAAGCGCTATGTTTATTTCGCACAGGCTTGCGTCGACGAGATTTTGCGACACAATTCTAATGCTGGAAAACGGAAAAATAGTGGAATCTGGGACGCACGAAGAGCTGTTGGCGAAAAAAGGCTCTTATGCGAAGCTGTTTGAGGTGCAGAGTCGTTATTACAGGGAGGGACAGGAAAATGGATAAGGCAGCAGGAATGAGCATCCGGAAAATGTGGAATTACTGCATTTTCCAGTCTTCCCGGTATCGGGGAATGAAATATATCATCGTGCTCGGAGCGTTGAGTGCGGCATCGGTTTCGTATATCAACAGCTTTTTGTATGCGGGAATTCTGGATCTGCTTCTGACAAAGCAGTATAGCGCGGCAAAGGAACAGATTTTAATTCTGGTTGTGACAGTCATGCTTGTGAGTCTGACAGCGCGGGCATGTGAGCTGATGTTTCGGCATTATACGGAGCCGAGCGCCCTGGAAACGAAAAAGAAAACGGCGCAGAAAACATTTTTAATGGAGTATGAGGAGCTGGAAAAGGAAGCTGTCATCCGGGCATTTCAGCGGGTGCGCAGGGGAATTAACGGACACGGCGGCATCACCCAGCAGCTGATGGATATGTATCATTTTTTCACCGGAATGATACAGGCGGTTTTTGCGGCGTTCTTTCTGGGAGTGCTGCTGGTACAGTCTGACTTTTCCAAAGAAAACAAACTCCTGTTTGCAGTAGGAACGGCGTTTCTTTTGCTGGCGTTTGCAGCTTTTTTTCAGCTGGGGAATCTGGCGGCAGACCGGATTGGCAAGCTGGATCTGGAAAAAAACAGAGCCAATGAAGCCGGAAATTCAGAAGGCAACTATCTGTTTGGTGTTTCCTGTTCGGATCGTTACATCAAAAATATCTGGATGTATTCCATGAAAGAGTATCTGGTCGGGAAATATCAGAAAATGACGGCTCGGATTTTTGCAAAGTATATCAACGCGGAACGAATGATCGGTGTATACAATGGAATGGTTATGTTTGCGCTGGAAATTCTGACCGGATTTATTTATGTATACATCAGCTGCAAGGCACTGGCGGGGAGCATTTCGGTCGGGCAGGTGGTTATGTATGCCGGGGCGATCGTTACGATGATCAATGCGATTCGGAATATGATGGAGTTAAAAATACGGATCAATTATTCCAATGAATATTTAAAGACCTATGAGGAATTTTTAACGCGTCCGAACATGCACTATGACGGCACGCTGCCGATTGAAAAACGGGACGACGGCGATTATGAGCTGGAATTTTCCCACGTTTCGTTCCGGTATCCGGGCACGGAAAAGGATGTGCTTTCGGATGTGAGTCTTCGGTTTAAAGTCAGAGAAAAGCTGGCGGTTGTCGGCAGAAACGGCGCGGGAAAAACGACGTTAATCAAGCTTTTGCTTCGGTTGTATGAGCCAACTTCGGGAACGATTACGTTGAACGGGATTGATATCGGAAAGTACGATTATCAGGAATATGTGCAGATTTTTGCGGCGGTATTTCAGGATTTTCGAATATATCATCTACCGTTGGATGAAAATCTTGCAGGTTCGGAGAATGTGGATGCCGAGCGGGTGAAAACTGTGCTGGAGCAGGTAGGTCTGAGGGAGCGCGTTGCCCGCATGAAGGATGGCGCGCATACGCTTTTGGGGCACGATATTGGGGACGGCGAACTGCTTTCCGGAGGGGAAGAACAGAAGCTGGCGATCGCACGGGCGCTTTACAAAGACGCGCCGTTTGTCATTCTGGATGAGCCGACCGCAGCGCTCGATCCGATCGCAGAGGCGGAAATCTACGAAAATTTCGATGCACTGGTCGGCAAAAAAACAGCAATTTACATTTCCCACCGCATGAGCAGCTGCAAGTTCTGCGACCGGATCATCGTGCTGGATAGCGGGCGGTTCGCAGAGGCTGGCACGCATGAAACGCTCATGCGGCAGGAGGGGATTTACTATGCGCTGTATGAAGCGCAGGCGAAGCATTACGCGGAGTGAAGAAAGAGGCATTACTTCCGGATTCCGGCGAGCACCTCGTTAGGAATAACAAATTCCGGGCAGCCCATGGACATCGGTGCAACATCGCCTTCGTTGAAGCAAACCACAACCTCGTTGTTCTGATTCAAGTAGAAGGAAGTGTTGTCTGTGATGGAGGTAAAATCCCATTCCGGCATGTCGGAATCGAGCCAGTAGATTTTATTTTCATCTGCCGCCATCTGTTCTTTCATCTGCTGTTTGATATTGTCGCTGATAGTGGTTAAATAATCGCTGCCCTCCTGGAAAAGATCTGCAAGCTGCAGGCGTTTTCCGGTGGAAAGGTCAATGGTGTAGTAGTAGTTCCATTCCGCACCGCTTCCGGCAGACTGGAAGCAGATCAGTTTCAGGGTGAAATACTGATCGGTGGTCGCCAGAATTTCGGATTTGACGGTCATATTCTGGTAGCCTTCTTCGTTTTTCTTGCTTTCTTCGAATTCTGCGATCAGGCGGTCTGTGATGGTCTGAATCTCTGTATTGATTTCCTCTGCTGTTTTCTTCGTCTGTTCGGAAACGGCGGAGGATTTTTGTGTATCCGCGTCAGTGTCCGGTGCGACAGTTACCTCCGGAACCTGAATGTCTGCGCTGTTTCGGTCATCTTCGTAGTGATAGTCCCGGAAGGTAACGACTTCAACAAGCCTGGAGAGCACAGGAACCTGACTCATTGCGTAGGCAACGGAAGCGGAGGTGTTCGGTAAGATGACCAGAGCGGCAGCGGCTGCAGCAGCGGCGATCCCGCAGCGGCGTGTGATGGAGCGTCTGTGGGAGACAGAGCTGTGGGCAGCATTGGAACCCTGCTGGCTGTTCTCCTGCTTTGCCTGAGAGATCTTTTGTTTCATTTGTAAAAGCTGTTCTTCGGACATGTGGATGTCCTGATATTCTTTTTTCAATTCCTGTAACTGTTTTTCACGATTTTCCATAATAAAAATCCTTTCTGAGAGTGATGGCGGGGCTGAGCCACCGCTTGAATGGTGTTGAACTTGCTGCACGCTGATGGGTCTCGAAGGTGGTCGGCAGCTGTGTCGGGCGGTCAGTCCAGCGACAACCGGAGTTTTTTGAGACTGCGGTATAGTCTGCTTTTGATGGTATTTGTGTTTTCTTCCATGATGGCTGCAATGTCTTCCAGCTTCATATCTTCAAAATATTTCAGCTCTACGATCATGCGGTCGCGGGGCGGCAGCAGCTCCAGCGCATGTTTCAGATCGAAATTCTCGTAAGCGTCTTCGTAGTGTGGCTCGTCGTTTCCTTCTTCCAACGGCTCCGTTTTTTTCTGCTTACAGAAAGAAAAAATCTCGTTGAGCATGATTCGATACAGCCAAGTGGCTGCATAACGGACCTCTTTTAAGTCAGAGCTGCTTCGGATAGCTTTATATGCGCCGTTCTGGACGATATCTCCTGCGTCTGCTTCGTTGTGGACGTAGCTGTAAGCGAGCCGGTAATATTGATCGTAATTTTGCAAAAGCAGATCTTCTACCGCTTTTTCTTTTGTTTTTCCGGATAATGATATCACGAAGAAATTCGCCTCCTTCTTTTGTTGTTCTGAGGATTAGACGTTGTAGGCGGGAAAAAAGTTTCAGGGAGTTTTAAATTTACTCTACCATACCATTATTTTTAACAAATTTGGTTGAAAAATTTCCAAAAATAGAACTAAAGGTTCTTGAGTAGAACTAAGGGCTCGTGGAGCGGAACAGATAGGAAACCTATACTTTACCCATACTATCAGTACGAGACTATAACGATAAGGGGAAGGGAAAAAGTATATGCTTGGGGAGCAGATTAAACGGTGCAGGGAGAAGCGTGGATTTACACAGGAGCAGCTTGCGGAAAAAATCGGAGTCAGCATAGAGACGATTTCCAGTATTGAACGGGGCATCAAAATGCCCAGACTGCAGAATTTTGTGGCGATCGCAAATCAGCTTGGCGTTTCAGCAGATGAACTTCTGCAGGACGAACTGGATTTTGGATTTATCGCGGAAGCGAACGCTCTTTCCAAAAAGCTGGAGGAGTTGTCGAGGGCAGATCGGAAGCGGATTTTAGAGACCATGAACTTTCTGATTGTACAGGCTGGCGGAAAATCGGAATAAGAGTTTCGTTTTTCAGTGGAAAAGAAAAATTGCATCGGACTGGAGGAACGACAGAAGCAGACAGGAGCTGACGGGTATCTGAATCGGACGGAATAGGATAGGAAGCGTCGGCTCCGCTTGACCCTGAGAAAAGGAGAGGTGATGTGCTTTTATAATTATCAATAATGATAGTGTATTATATGGTAGCAATATGAATTGATAAAGCAAGGGTTCTGTGGTAGGATAAAAGCAAAGAAAGGCTTTAGGCTATCCGCAGAATCGGAAAGGATAGCATATGGGTGAAACGGAAGATAAAAAAAGAGAAAAACGGCATCAGGAAGATCTTGAGCGTCTGCGCAGTTTCCGACCGATTGACGATACATTCATGCGGGGACTTTTCAAAGATAATCTCCCACTGGCAGAACTGGTTCTTCGGATTATTACCGGGAAAAAGGATCTGAGACTGTTAAAGTGTGAAACACAGGCGGATTTAAAGCGGGTGACCGGAGCAAGGTCGATTTGCCTGGATGCGTATGCAGAGGACAGTACAGGGAAAAAATACGATATGGAGGTTCAACGGTCGGATAATGGAGCCGATCCGCATCGTGCGAGATACCATTCCAGTGTGATGGACGTGGAAAATCTCGATGAAAAGCAGGATTACAGAGACTTGCCGGATACTTATGTGATCTTTATCACGGAAAAAGATTATTATAAGGCAGGGAAGCCAATGTATGCGATTCAGAATATGAACCTTACGCTGAACCAGCCGTTTGAGGATGGAACACATATTTTATATGTAAATGGCGAATACCGCGGCGATTCGGATTTGGGCAAGCTGATGCACGATTTTAATTGTACGGATGCGGAAGATATGTATTTTGACCTATTGGCGGAAAAGACGCGGTATCTGAAAGAGAATCCGAAAGGAGTGAATGAAATGTGCAAGGTTATGGAAGATTTGAGAAATGAGAGCTACGCTGAAGGACGCGAAGAACAGGCAAAAATAACTGCTGTCAGAATGGGCAAAAAAGGGCGTTCACCGGAAGAAATCGCGGAGCTGATTGATTTTGACGTGGAAACAGTGAAAAAATGGCTGCAAACTACAGAAGAGTAAAAGAATAAAGGAATGCAGTCAAAATCGCAGAGCAACAGCGGATTGGAAATTAAGTATAGTTAATTTTGAAGCTGGGAAAATTTATAGATACCGGTACACCGTGCAAAAAAGTCGTATGATGTATCGGTATTTTTTGTTTTGCAGGCGGAAAATTCCCTTCATAACAATAGAATGTTCGCGGAACTCGCCCCCTATTTTTACCAATTTCTACGAGCAGGCTGCTAATTTCGACGAGATTATTTGCAACCCCGAAAAGTATGGTACAATCGATATAAGATATATTTTATGATGAACTGTGCGTGTGGGGAGGCAGATAATTCGCGCAGGCAGTTGATTGGTGACAACAGTACGTTCGCGCAGAGCGAGTTATAGATTGGAAGGGTGAGTATCAAAGCATCGGGAGTTTGTATTGCATTCTATTGTTTGAAAAAGAGAAATCTATCAACAGGGTAATAACAGGGGTAAACTACAATGAAAAAGAGAATATTGAGTGACACATTATTGCAGATCTTTCGAACCAGGAAACGGTTTGTTTTTGGCATTTTAATTTCGCTGATTTTGGAGACAGTGATCTCTTTGGGGCTGCCAGGCATACTCAGCAAGATCATAGACGGTCTGGGGAAACAGACAATTACATGGCTTGTTGCATTTATTCTGTTTTTTTTGGCAGTTGTGGTCGTAAAAGGATTTGCAACAGTTTTAAATTCTTATTTAAGCGAAAAAATGGGCAGGAGCGTCTGCGATGAAATCCGGAAAGAGTTGTTGAAAAAATTATTCCAGTTTTCCGTCTCCCAGCATAAAATGTCGAAAACCGGAGACTTTTTTGAGAAGATCGAAGGCGACGTCAACGTTATGGTTGGATTCTTTTCCAATATGCTGATCGACATCATGAGCAGCTCATTTATGATAGTGGGAATCCTGGTTGTATTCCTGACAAAGTCGCTGATTCTCGGCGGAATTTTTTGTGTGATAGCGGTTCTGATATTTGTCATTTTTATCGGAACCCAGAAGAGCCTTTCTGCATTATGGAACGATGCGCGAGTGAGTGAAACAAAGCTGTTTGGAGAGTTTTCCGAAGATGTGTATGCTGCGGCAGATGTAAAAGGAATTGGCAAAGAAGATTATATCCATGAGCGGTTCCATAAGGATTTTGCAGAGTTTGAGCAAAAACAGGTAAAGGCGTCCTTCTGGGGAAATTTGCCGGCGACGGTGTTTTTCTCTCTGCTAAATGTTGCGGAAGGCATTGCACTGCTGATCGGAGTCCAGCTGTTAAATCGTGGCAGATTGTCAATTGGAGAACTGTATTTGCTGACGAGTTATGTCGGCTTATTGAACATGCCGTTTTTTCATTTAAAATATCAGTTTGCGCAGATGCCGATGTCGCTTGCTGCTCTAAAAAGAGTGAATTCCATATTTGAAATGGAATCCCAGGAGGATCAAAACGAAGAAGCTGCAGAATTTAGCGGCAATGAGATTGTGTTTTCGGACGTTTCTTTTGGCTACAATCAGTCGAGAGTTTTGTCAGATATATCGTTTACGATCGGCTCGAATGAAAATGTGCTGATCGAGGGAAGGACAGGCTGCGGAAAGAGCACTATTTTGCATCTGATTGCAGGACTGTATGTACCGGACTGCGGCAAAATTCTGATCGGTGGAAAAGAAATCCGGGAGTTTAACCGGAGAAAATATGTGGAAAATGTTTTCTATATTTCCCAGTTTTATCCGATTATCGAAGATACGCTGCTGAACAATCTGGTGCGGTTTTACGACAATTACGAGAAGCAGTCGGTTGAGCTGGCGCTGAAAATCACCCATATGGATCAGTGGATGGAAGAGACGAAAATCGGTCTGGAAGATACCATCAAACCGGAAGATTTTACGGTAAATGAGGCGCAGATTTTGGCATGGACGGCAGCATTAATTGCAAAGCCTCGTATTTTGCTGGTCGATGAATTCGACGCTTCCATAGACGATAAAATCCTCACGACGATTGACACGCTCCTTGAGAAGGAATTTACGGGTTCTACGATTATCATGGTGTCCCATAAAAACAGGAGTGCCTTGAAATTCCACAAAAAGATACATATGGAAGAAAGTCGGATACAGGTAGAAACCTGCTGAGAATCGAGAGGGACAAATTATGAAAATGAAAAAGAGAGAATTATATCGGGCTTTCACGAAAGACATAAAGGCTTTTGGACTACTTGTGATAGCGGTCGAAACGATCACTTATACGTTCAGTTTTTTAATGAGCGGTATTGCAAAAAAAGACATTTTTAACGTGATTGAAGGAAAAGACGTCACACTTGGAATCTATTCCCTGAACATTTTAATCTTGATCAACGTGATGGTTCCACTGATCATCAATTGTGTAAAACAGGTCAATTCCGCTTTTGTGGAAAAATGGAAAACCAAGGCGAGATACAACGTAAAAAGTGTATTGTTAAACTATGTGTTGAGGGAATCGCTGAATCCGGCGCGGGAGACAGACGGCGCAGTTTTAAATTATTACCGGAATGAATGTGAGGACGTCGTAAATTTCTTTTTGGAATTTTATTATCAGGTTCCCAAAATCGTATTATCCGTTTCGATATTAATCGTGATGTTTTTTATCAATCCGATCTTTGCGGTTGTAAGCCTGTTCCCGACCGTTTTGACGGTTTTTCTGGTAAAAGTTCTTGGCAAGAAAATTTTCTTATACCGGACGAATTCCCGGAAAAACACAAAAGAAGTGACGAGTTTTCTGAATAACTTTTTTGAAAACACCGAGTATTTTTATATGATCGGAAACCGGGAACGGGTGATTTCCGCGTATGAGAGAAAATGTCAGGAGAGATCGAAAAGCGAGATTCGGGACAGAATTTTTGACAGCCTGCTGGGCAGCATTTCCGGCAATTCTTCGAATATGGCATTGGGCATTATTCTGCTGATTGCATTGCCGTTTATGATGAACGGAATCTTTTCGGTTGGCGAATTTGTCATGTTTGGCTATTACTATGCGTTTCTGGCATATCTGCCGGATGCGATCGGAAATCTGGTAAAAAGAAAGAAGCAGACGAACGCATCGCTGGATCGCCTTGGATTTTTGCTTCAGGAGGCAGATTGTGCAGGCTCTGTCAGGGAAAAAGACGGATATGATTTTTCGATCGGTGCAGGCGGTGAAAAGAAAATGTTCCATGCGGCGGAAAAAGGAATCGTGATTTTAAAAGGCGAAAAGAGCAGCGAAGCGCTGCGCACATTATTTTCCGTATGCGACAGAGAATTGAAGGATAAAAAATGCATCTATGTACCGAGTGAGCCGGTTTTATTCGATGACTCTCTTTGGGAAAATATTTCTATGGGAGAGGGGATTGAGGATGCAAAAATGAATGGCATTCTGGCGAAAACAGCTCTGGTCGAGGATGTGAAAACTTTTGGGGATGGACTGCTCAAGCGGTGTGGAAAAAAGGGAGAGAACTTGTCCGGTGGGCAGAGAAAAAGAGTCGGGATCGCACGGGGACTTTATCAGGATGCGGATGTGCTGTTTCTGGATGGTGTGGCGGATCGGGTGGATTCTGCAACGGCAAAATTTCTGGTAGAGCATGTTTTGGAAGAATTTCAGGGACTGGTGGTAATGGTGTTTGAGGATGGCTTTTCGCAGAAGCTGGACGGAATGGTTGTTGAGGTGTGAGCCTTAAATAAGTAAGTAGAGAATGTGCGGATGCCGGTATGATGCATGAGGCTTCATGCCGCCGTGATGGTCTGCACCGGAGATGCTTCTCCTATTACGATACTCACACTTTCTGAAGAGGAAGCGCTTCATGCACAGAAAATCATCCGGGATGGAAGAGAGCTTCTTGTGATTTCGGAGATGGATCTGTATCAGAGGGAGAATGGGACAATTGCAGGTCTTCTTCGGACGAAAAAAACCACAATACCGGAAGGCATGGTCTATCCTTCGCCAGATGAAGCACCATAGGGCTTGCAGGTTGGTAAATGCGGAGACAGCGGCGATCGTTCAGGTTGAGTGAAAATAGTGAAAGCGATAGCAATAAAGACCTTGATACCAATGGGGAGCCTGTCACATGATTGTGATAGACTCCCCATTATTATGTTGTAGTTTGTCATTAACTGGTTTTCTTTCTTCTTCTATAAAGGTGCACATAAGGAACGAGAAGGACATTTGCATGTAAAATAGATCAAACGAGGAGAAAAGGAAATGGAATTTGTAACTTCACAACAGGGAATTGATAGGATTAAAAAATTTGAATCCTGCCGTCTTACTGCTTATCAGGACGCAGCAGGAGATATGGATGGAGCTGCCAGAGAATTTGATCGGTGGATTTATGCAGGAGGGAAAGTTTTGAACGGACTGGTGAAACGGCGTGCGGCAGAAAAAGCAATGTTTTTAAATTATTAAAAAAGTCGTTTACGAACTCATATAGATTTTCTTTTTTCTATATGTACATCTGCAGAACAGTACAAAAAATGAAAAAGGAGAATTGATTATGGGTACTACAAAAGCAACAGGTGATGAATGGGTCAGAAAGGTTCAGCAGTGGCTGAATGATACGTTTCCGGAATACTTTAAGTATGATGAAACGGGAGAAACATCCGGGACATATCCGGTAAAGGTTGACGGTATCACAGGTATTGGAACGGTTAAAGCACTGATTCGTGCAATTCAGATTTGTGGAAATCAGCTGCCGCCGGATGGTGTCTGGGGCAGGAAAACTGCAAGTGTGTATACAAAAGTTTATTCCGGTTCCGGCGAGACAGATAAGCGACTGAACTATATTCTGCAGGACGCATTCTATTGTAAAGGCTATGATCCGCTGGGCTTTGATGGTCTTTATGGGAATGGCGTGAGAAAAGCGATTCAGAAATTTCAGTCGGGTTTGGCGGTGCACTTGGTTATATTCCTACAGATGGTGCGTATGAGAGAAAAACGAACAAGGCGCTCATTTATGCAGTGCAGAGTGCAATGAATACCACACCGGACGGCTCAATCGGCAATAATACTTATAAAGCATTTACTGAGCTGGCGAAAGGCTCGATTATGTGCCTTGATCTGGATGCAACCGTTCGGCTGGGCAGTATAAACCGTAGAACCTGGGCAGCGTTACTGCATAGTAAGGGTGACCCGGAAAGAACAGCGAATGCGTGTGACTGTGCGACAATTCTGGATGCAACAAAAGTTGCTGCGTTAAAAGAAAGAGGCTATGAGTATGTTGGTCGTTACCTTACAGGCACAGTTAAAGTAAATGGTGAAAGAAAATGAATCCTCAGGAGGACTATGATTATGGAACAAATGGATTTTTCAATAGAGGTATCAGAAAGTGCGATAGAAAAATTTGCAGATTATTTATACCAGAAAGAAAATGCAAAGGCAACAATCAATAAATATATTGCAGATATAAAAAAGCTATTTTCCTTTTTGGCAGATGATAAGCGGATCAATAAAAAAGTATTGTTGCAATATAAAAATTGGCTTGTCCAAAAATATGCTGTCAATAGTGTTAATTCGATGCTTGCTGCATTGAATCAGTTTCTGGAATTCTTGGATGTAGGAAATCTGAAAGTGAAAAGAATAAAAGTGCAGAAGCAGCCTTTTTTACAGGAACAGAAAGAATTAACAGAAAAAGAATGCAGGAAATTGATTGCAACGGCTATGGCAGAAGAAAAAGAACAGCTTGCATTGTGTATTGAAACAATAGCCTGTACAGGAATTCGGATCAGTGAAATAAAATATTTTACAGTGGAGCGTGTAAAATCAGGAAAGATAGAGATTTATAATAAAGGAAAGTATAGAAGGATTTTTTTACCGAAGCTATTACAAAGGAAACTTCTTTCCTATTGTCTTAATAATCAAATAACAGAAGGTTGGATATTTATCACGAAAAATGGGAAATTAAAAGACAGAAGTAATATTTGGAGAGAAATGAAACGACTAAAAGAAAAGGCAGGAGTAGCAGAATCAAAAATATTCCCGCATAATTTTCGACATCTATTTGCAAGGATTTATTATAAAGTGACAAAAGATATTACAGGTCTTGCGGATTTACTTGGACATAGCAGTATCAATGTGACGAGGTTATATACAGCAACTACAGAAACAGTGTTCCAAAAGAAGCTGGATAAGATTGTCGAACAGGAAATATTAGTGTGAAAGAAAGTAGAGGACAGCCCAAAAAGTGGCGCACTGAAATAAGCTACCCTAAATGGTAACTTTTAGGAATTAAGAGATTTTCTTAAAAAGTTCAGGAGGCTATAAGTTCAGTTGGTGGTAACAAACCTTCCTGAATTAATAGTTTCTGAGCCTGTTTGATAGCCTTTTGCTTCTGCTTTTCGAGCAGAGCTTCAGGCATATCGATTTTGTATAGATTGCAAGGGTTCCAAGTTTCTCCGGTTGTTAGCATTTGGAAGATAGCAGTGAGAATCATTTTTGCGATTGCAATGATGGCTCTTTTCTTGCCACGGCGTTTAACAAGAGATTCATATTTCTTTTTGTAGTAAGGAGATTTGTTAGATTTCACGGCTGCATGAGCACATTGTACTAATGCAGGTTTGAGGTAGACACCAGCGCGTGTAATTCGAACAGATTTCTTCTTACCAGCAGATTCGTTGCTTCCAGGAGTTAAACCAGCCCAGCAACACAGAAGTTTTGATGCAATCACTTCATGGTCAATAGAAGTTCCAGACTGCTCTAAAAGGTAGTCAATGATGGATGTGGATGACTTCCCAAAAACATCGGAAACAACAGAATCTAACGCGACATTACAAACAGTAAGCGCATTCTGATACCGATTCTTTTCACTGGAACGGCAGGACACAAGTTTATAGCGATATCTTGTAAATTCACGTAAAATGCGAATTTTTTTACAAGGTATATAACTGCCCCTTACCAGTCCTAAACGGAACAAATCTCCAATCCATTTCGAATCCTTTGTGTCATCCTTATTACCTTTAACAGCTTTAACCCACTTGGGATTAGCAATAGTAACATTGATTTCATCTTCAAGAAGATTGAAGACCGGAATCCAGTACTTACCAGTGGATTCCATGCAGACATAGAGGCATTCATTTTCAAGTAACCATTTCTTGAATTCAAGAATAGAATTGTTGAAAGTAGAAAAACGTCTTTTCTGGTAGGAAGGTTCAATTCCACCAGTTGTTTTAATGATTGTGGCAACGAGAAAAGATTTGTGAATATCGACGCCACAACAGGTTTGAAAAGTGACTTTCATAAGCAAAGGCTCCTTTTGTTAAAAGATAAGAAGCCATTGACTGAACTGCCACACAATTAAACCAAGGCGTTTAAACAATTCTTAGTGTACGGATTCAAGATGCCATTCATTTGTGCTTGAAAAGGCAGAACTTACACTGATTAGAATGCTGTCTTAAAACGAGAAAGGTTTCTACAACTCCTCCTCCCGTGCTTTGTAGTACAGCTTCTTGAAATTCTTATTGCACAGTGTAGGGGAAAGTGAAATCTTTCATCACTATTTGTGCCGCCGCAAAGCGGCGGAATGGAGATTAGAATGTACAACATAATATCTGTTATGTTGT
>PPYF01016852.1_pt1 | contig 35802 bp, 44 predicted proteins | sample 1559871 | NCBI WGS metagenome assembly PPYF01 (sample SAMN08240021, study PRJNA423297) | Human gut metagenome, whole genome shotgun sequencing project.
AGGAACCCGCCGAGGTGATTCAGACATCAGTCTGAACGCAGTAGGGATCCACGTCCTTTAGGGCGTGGAGGATGTCAAAGCAAATAGAGTTTGACTGATGTCTCAAAAAAACTATTGGAACAATGAAATAATAATAAAAATATATAACCTACGTCATAAAACACAGTAAAACTATTTACTTCTTTCTGCTTTTTCTACTGTGAATACAGGGCAGAGCCTTCTCAATAAATAATATACATGGGGATAGACCATGAGCTTATCGTTTAAATTATCTGCATGCGCACTGACAGTGACTTTAGCAATGGCGCCTGTGATGTCTCAGGCATGGGAAAAAGATAAAACTTACCAAATTACCATCCTACATACTAATGATCATCACGGTCACTTTTGGCACAATGATCATGGCGAGTACGGTTTAGCTGCTCAAAAAACCGTCGTTGACAATATTCGCGATGAAGTCGCTAAAAATGGCGGTAGCGTATTGCTTCTGTCTGGTGGTGATATTAATACGGGGGTTCCTGAATCTGATTTACAAGATGCAGAGCCTGATTTTAAAGGGATGAATCTTGTCGGTTATGACGCTATGGCGCTGGGTAACCATGAGTTTGATAATCCACTGGAAGTGCTACGCCAACAAGAAAAATGGGCTACTTTCCCCTTCCTATCTGCGAATATTTATCAAAAAAGTACCGGTGAACGTTTATTTAAACCTTATACTATTTTTGATAAGCAAGGAGTGAAAATCGCGGTATTAGGTTTAACTACCGATGATACGGTGCGTATTGGTAATCCTGCTAACTTCCCTGATACTGAGTTCCGTAAACCGGCAGATGAAGCGAAAAAAGTCGTTGAAGAATTACGTACCACAGAAAAACCCGATATTATTATCGCTGCTACCCATATGGGGCATTATGACGATGGTAGTCATGGCTCTAATGCACCGGGTGATGTTGAAATGGCGCGTGCTTTGCCGAAAGGCTATTTAGATATGATTGTCGGTGGACACTCACAAGATCCGGTTTGTATGTCTCAAGAGAATAAAAATTACAAACAAGCAGATTATGTTCCCGGCACGCCTTGCGCTCCAGATAATCAAAATGGCACATGGATTGTTCAAGCCCATGAATGGGGTAAATATGTAGGTCGCGCTGATTTTGAGTTCCGTAATGGCGAGTTCACATTAAAACACTATCAGTTAATTCCAATTAACTTAAATAAGAAAGTGAAAAAAGAAGACGGAACCACTGAGCGAGTTTACTACACAGAGGAGATCCCTCATAACCCTGAAATGATGAAATTACTGACCCCTTATCAAGAGAAAGGTGGTGAGCAATTGAATGTGAAAGTCGGGGAAGTGGTTGGTAAATTAGAAGGCGATCGTAGCAAAGTTCGTTTTGAACAAACGAATATGGCGCGTTTACTGTTATCTGCTCAGGCGGAGCGTGCGAATGCTGATTTTGCCATTATGAGTGGTGGTGGTGTACGTGATTCGATTGAATCTGGCGATATTACTTATAAAGATGTATTAAAAGTACAACCCTTTGCTAACGAACTCGTCTATGTTGATTTCAAAGGTGAAGAAGTTGAACCTTACCTATCCGCAGTTGCTTGCATGAAAGTAGACTCAGGCGCTTATGCACAATTTTACAATGTAAGTTTAACCGTAGATGCAGATTGTAAAGTGAGTGATGTAAAAATTGCGGGCAAACCATTAGATAAAACTAAAAATTATCGTATGGCGACATTAAACTTTAACGGTATTGGTGGTGATGGTTATCCTAAGATTGATTCACACCCAGGATATGTCAATACCGGCTTTGTTGATGCAGAAGTGCTAAAAGGTTATATCGAAAAACACTCACCACTAAAAGCGGCTGATTTTGAACCGCAAGGCGAGATTGTGTATAAAAAATAGTATTTATTGAAAATATACAATAGATAATTCCCAAAAGGCGGCAGAGGATGTCGCCTTTTGTTATTTTATTTCTTATTGGCAGCTTGGTTGATATAAAAGCCTAAAATAAGCAATCAGTTACTCTTAATCCTCTTTACGGATCAGGGCAAATTGTGCACCTAATACTGAACATAAGTCTTCAGCCGCTAGTTCAATATCCAGCCCTCGCTTACCTCCTGAGACATAGATAGTGTCAAACTTAAGTGCTTGATCATCAATCACCGTGGGAAGGCGCTTTTTTTGTCCTAATGGGCTTATACCGCCGACTAAATAACCTGTTACTTTTTGTGCTATTTGAGGATCGGCCATTTCTGCTTTTTTAGCTTTAAGGCATTTGGCGACTCGTTTTAAGTCAAGTTGACTTGATACTGGGGTGACCGCAACGGCTAGGTTTTTAGCATCACCATTTAACGCAACAAGAAGCGTTTTAAACACTTGACGGTTATCTAGTCCTAACTTTTCAACGGCTTCATCACCAAAGTTATGTACATTCGCATCATGTTCATAAGGGTGAAGAGTAAATTTAATTTTTTGTTTTTCCAGTAAATTCACTGCGGGAGTCATAATTATTCCTACTCAATAAGGTGAGAGCAATGGTGAACGTGATCTTGTTATGCTTGATAAGTTAATCGATCAACTAAATTATCTTCACCAAATAAGTGAAGCGCACCGACGGTGACAACATAGTGGCCTGCTGGAAGATTAGAAAGCGTTGTTGCCCAGACTTGATTGCGCTTTTCCATTAAAATATCAAATACCGCTTTGCTAAAAGTATTTGGCAAAGGAGAAGGGTGCTTTTCACTGGTATAATTTAACCACCAATTGATCATAATTTGCAATGCCCGGGCGTTTTCATGCCAATTTTTTAGCGTATCTTCGAGTAATTGTGCGCCGTCTTGTGGAAAATCTAATAATAATGCGACCTGACGCTCAATACCTTCTAGCTCTATAATCGCTTTTCGTTGTTTATTGGCTTGTTGGATAACTTGATAATCAATGCCGTGCTGTGGTTGTAATCCAAGTTGCATCGCTTGGGTTGATTGTAATATCAGCGCGATTTGCCACAGTGGTTTATCATCAATTTGGTAATGTGGAATAGAAAGAAGATCACAATGGCTGATAATAGTGGCAAGTTGTGTTTCATTTACTCGTTGTTCTAATGGCTCTCGCAATAACGATAGTTGATCAAAGGGCTGAGTTTCGGTTGAAATATCCGCTTCGACAATAACCGCATCCGCTGTTGCTATTTTATTAATCAGCACATTGGATAATGGTGACATCGTTGGCACGCCCATATGGATACTACCAACAAGATGTAAAGAGACATGATTAGGGAGTGAAATATCAATAGCAGGATAGGGGTAATAAGATGTTTTCTGTATACCGATCCATTTCTTGATTTTCTGTATTATATCCTTCATTTGATACGCTCCTCATGGGATAAACCACAAGGTTGTAGCATAACGGATTTTGTATTGAATAAAACAAGGAAAACTGAGTTTTACCTAGCTTTCCTTATCTTTACCGCTATATTTATAAATTTATATTACCAACTAATACCGATCCCCCCCGCAGAGACCCAATTGTTAGCGTCATTCCAAGCGGTTGAGGCTTTAACTTTAACATTTTCGTTGATACGGTATTGCATTCCCCATGCAAATGCTGTGGCATTACGATAATTACCGATACCCATTGCGGTGCTAAAGGTTGCTGCATCATTAAAGGGTAAATTACTCATCGCTGCAACAGAGGCAATTCCTTGATTAGCGCGCTTTTCAACTTTATAGAAACGATTATTGGTTTCATTTTTAAAATGGCTAAGATCATTTCTAATGGCATTAATATTATCTGTGTTTAACTTATTTCCTGCATATAAAGAGCCAAGATGACCTACTAAACTTTTAGATTGTTCATTAACATCGAAATCATTAGCTAGGTATTGCTTTACATATTTTTTATTTTCGTCAGCAGTTTGTTTAACTTGATTAATATTTTCTCTATTTGTTTGTATATCTTCTTTATTTGTTTGTATATCTTCTTTATTTTTTTCTACAATACTTTCTACTTTAGTAATACCTTCTCTATTAACAGCTATATTACCTTCATTTTTTTTCACATCACTTTCTACTTTAGTAATTTTATTATCCTGTAAAGTTAACGTTTCAGTAGTTATTTGTTGTTGATTCGCTATAGCTCCAACTTCATTATCTATTTTTCCTGATAATAAAACATATGCATTAGCAATATCAACTCGTGTTACTGGTTGCGATAATCGCTTAGTAATCATTTGGATTTCAGTTAATGGTTCTGCTGTTTCTAGATCTTGATTTGCAACAATAGTAAAAGAGGTACCTTTTTCTATACTTTCGTCAACAATATTTTTAAAATCTTGTATCTGATGTAATAATGCCATCTGTGTTAGTCTTATCTCACTAGTATTTTCATCCTCACTAGTATTTTCATCGTTCATTGTTTCTAAAAAGTCTGCTTCTAGATTTTCTAAATAAGAAGACATAGTACGAGCGATATCCTTTTTACTTTTATCCACTAACATACTTCCATCTTCATCAGAATCAACATCTATTGCTTTAGACATATGATCAAAAAAAGGTTTAGAAAGGCTGACTACAGTATTTTCAGATGATGTAGATGTAGAAGGTCTAGAAATAGAAATAAAGGCTGAAATGTATCCACCTATCAAATTATTATGATCATCGGTTGCATGATCAGTCATGTCAAGGTATGTTTTAATTGCTTTAATTGTTTTAATTGGATTAGCATCTGTATTTGGAAATTGTGTCCTATATCCTGATGTATTACCTATTGTTGGTGCGCCATAACCTATTAATGGTGGTTGTGGTAGATGAGTTGTTGATGTTGGGGGAATACCTACACTTGATTCTACCATAGAACCATTTCCTAATTGTGAAGGGTTACCTGTTGGTAATGGGCTTGGGCTAATTACTGGTGGGCTAAAAGTCATAGATGGAGATAGATTATCCATTGGTGATAGGCTATCCGTATTAGAAAAAACATTTGCAGAATAAATTAAAGATAAAGAAATAAGAAATAATTTATTATAATTCATTAAAAAGTCCTTATAAAAATATAAAGTATAAAAATAAGTGGCTTATTTTATAAAATGATTTTTTAATCACTATAAATAAAACGCCTTTTAATTTTTATTAATGAATATATTTATAAATAATAAAATATAATGAAATATTGATAATAAATTGCTATTCTACCGTTAAGAGGGCGGAGTGATGACTCTCTTGTATAATGAAAAATTCCTCTTTGACTGGCCGATAGCAATATCGGCTTTTTTTTAACTTATTGAAATGATGATAATTCTCTCTGGATAATAAAAAAGCCTCTTGTATCTAAAGATAGAAGAGGCTGTATTTAACTGATTAATTGTGACTATTTTTTCGGTTTAAAACGTAATAATCGGTTGGCATTACTGACGACAGTGATTGATGATAAGGCCATCGCGGCACCAGCAACCACAGGGTTTAATAATGTACCGGTAAAAGGATATAAGATACCGGCAGCAATAGGAATGCCTAAACTGTTATATATAAATGCACCAAACAAGTTTTGTTTCATATTGCGCAGTGTGCCTTTTGAGATCTCAACCGCATCAGCAACACCATGTAAGCTATGGCGCATTAAGGTAATGGCCGCGGTTTCAATGGCGATATCACTGCCACCGCCCATCGCAATACCAACGTCTGCTTTAGCCAGTGCTGGGGCATCGTTAATACCATCCCCAATCATTGCTACGCGACGACCTTCTGCCTGTAGTTGACTAATCGCTTGCGCTTTACCTTCTGGCATAACGCCTGCAATCACTTGATCAATACCCGCTTCTTTAGCTATCGCATTGGCTGTAATAGGGTTATCTCCAGTTAACATGACCAAACGATAACCTTGATGATGTAGACGCTGTAATGCACTAACGGTATCTTCTCGTAGTGGATCACGAATAGAAAGTAGGGCCGCTATTTTCCCATTTTGTGCCAATAAGACGGGGGTTACCCCTTTCGCTGATTGGTTTTCTATTAAGGCGTTTATCTCACTTATATCAATGCCAGATTCTTTCATTAGTTTAGGATTACCTAACAGCACAATATTGCCGTCAATTTCACCACTTAACCCCATACCTGCAAGAGTTCTAAATTGGCTTATTTGCGGTAATTTAATACCTTCAGCTTTGGTTAAAATCGCTTTTGCTAATGGATGATTAGAGCCACTTTCTAGTGCGCCTGCTAATGCTAGCGCTTGAGTTTCACTTATCTGATTGAATGTGTGGATCTCAGTTACTTGTGGCATGCCTTCAGTTAAGGTACCTGTTTTATCAAAAACTAAGGTATCTAATTGGCTTGCTTGTTGTAATGCATCCGCATCACGCACTAATACGCCATATTCTGCGGCACGTCCCACACCTGAAATGATCGACATGGGGGTCGCTAATCCTAGAGCACAAGGACAAGCGATAATTAATACCGTTGTGATAATGACGAGTGCATAAGTAATCTGTGGTGAAGGACCAAAAAAGTACCAAATAGCCCCTGCAATTAACGCAATAACGACGACGATAGGAACAAATACACTGGAAATTTTATCTGCTAATTGACCTATTTCGGGTTTACTGCTTTGTGCTTGACGTACCAGTTTGATAATTCTGGCAAGGGTAGTTTGACTGCCTACTGCTGCAGCTTTAAACAGCACTGAGCCATCTTGCACGGTAGTACCTGCATGAATAGTATCACCAAGGCTTTTTTGTTGTGGAATTGGCTCACCAGTTAACATTGCCTCATCCATCCACACTTCACCTTGGGTTATTTCACCATCAACGGGAACTTTATCACCGGTTGCTAAACGCAAGATCATACCTTGTTTCACATCCGCTAATGGCATTTCAACTTCGCCATTATCTGTTACTACTCTTGCTGTTGGTGGTGTTAAGTCTAATAGACGCTCTAATGCTTTAGAAGAGCGCTGACGGGCTCTTTGTTCAAGCATATGACCAAGGTTTATCAAACCAATGATCATCGCACTGGCTTCGTAATAGAGATGTCTTGCTTGGGCAGGAAACACCTCAGGCCATAAGTTAACACTAATTGAATAGAGCCAAGCCGCCCCTGTACCTAACGCAACGAGCGTGTCCATGGTGGCACTGCCGTTTTTTAGGCTTTGCCACGCATTACGATAAAAGTGCCCACCTGCAGCTATCATCACAACAAGTGTAATAATACCGATAGTTAACCAGATATTATGGTTAGCTTCCGTTAACATCATATTATCGCCGATCATTCCCCATACCATTACAGGAATACCAACGACTAAGGCTAAGGCTGCTTGCCAGCGAAAACGCTTCATATTAGCGACAGCGACTTCTTGTTGACGCTCTCTGCGTTTTACATCATCTTGAATAATTTCTGCCCCATAGCCTGCTTTTTCGACCGCATTAATCAGGTCATCATGATTAACATGACCCGTTACAAGTGCGCTACGTTCAGCCAAATTAACACGTGCATTTTCAACACCGGAAACACTTTGTAAGGCTTTTTGTACTTTGCTAACACAGCTCGCACAAGTCATACCGTCGATTAATAGCTGAGTGCTATCATCATCGATACTGATATCAGCATTATTATTATCAAGGATGGCTTCTTCTACTGGAATATCACAAATCGCCGCTGACGATGCTTCCAGTGGTGCATCCGTTTGCGTCAGCGGCTCAGTTTTTGGGTGGTTGGCTCCTGCTAATTTTGCATCATAACCAGCATCTTGAATGGCTGTGATCACACGCTCTGTGTTTGCCGTACCTGTTACTGTGGCATGAGTTAATTCCACTTGTGCACTTTCTACCCCATCAGTCCCTTCAAGAGCTTTCTTCACTGAATTAATACAATGACCACAATTTAAGCCTGATAAAGTCAGTTCAATCGTTTTTGGTTTATTTTCTTCTTCGTTTGCTAATGAGGCTTCAAAACCTTCAGCAACAACGGCGGCAATTAAATCTTTTGCGTTTGCTGTACCAAAAATTTCAGCCGATGTTTTGTCTACATTGACCGCAACAACACCGTCAACGGCTAACAACGCGTTTTCTGTTTTACCAACGCATTTCATACAGTTAAGTCCACTCAAATTTAGTTTTACATCAGCTTGAGTGGCTAGATGAGCTTCATATCCGGCTTCTTCAATGGTTTTGATTAAGCTTTCAACAGTTGCGTCGCTGTCAATTTTAGCGTATTGAATAGTCACCGTGGACTGTTCTATATCATTGCGGGCATCAAGTGATTTTTTTACACTGTTAACACAGTGGGAGCATGAAAGCCCTTGTAGTGCGAGTAGCGTAGTTTTTGCCATGGTCAATATCTCCAAATAAAAAGCGATTACCTCTATTATGGCGTAATATGGGATAACTTGCTTTCTTGAAAAGGTTTTTTCTTATCTGAGATAAAGGCTAAACCTTTCCGCAAGGGGAAGGTCAAGGGGGAATTTTGAATATTAGTGAAATCGCAACCAAAACCGGTTTGACGACAAAAGCAATCCGTTTTTATGAGGAAAAAGATCTGATAACCCCACCTCATCGGGGTGAAAATGGCTATCGATACTATTTACCACAACATATCGAAGAATTAACACTGTTAAAGCAAGCTCGTGAAGTCGGGTTTAGTTTAGAAGAGTGTCGTTCATTGCTGATGTTATTACGTAATCCCTCACGTCACAGTGCTGATGTGAAAGAGGCAACCTTAAAGAAAGTGGCTGAGATAGAGAAAACCATTAACGAATTAAATGCTATTCGTCAACGGCTTCTCTTATTAGCAAATGAATGCCCTGGCGATGATGGGGCGGAATGCCCAATCATCAATCATCTTTCTGGTTGTTGTCATCATCAATAACAGCAGCATGCTGTATTGATGATGCCGAGCGAGTGGTGGGAGAAAATGAGGTGACGTGCAAGGTGATACCATCAATAGCAATCACTTTGACTGTATCACCTGCTTTTAATGGCGTGTCAGAATAGACTCGCCAACTCCCATCAGCAAGCTTTATGCGACTAAAACCATTTTCAGTATCCGATAACAAAACTGCTTTTATACCAATAAGTTGGTGACTTTTTTGGTTTAGGTTTTCTGCTTCTTTGGATAACTTTTTGCGTTTAAGCCAGATACGCCAAAGGATCGCACTAATAACGGTGAGTAATGCAAATAGAATACCTTGAATGGGCCAACCAATAGGTAAGATCCATGCGATTAATGCAACACATAATGCGGCCATACCAGACCATAGTAAGTAGCCTGCAGTGCCTAGCATTTCGGCGATTAATAGTAAGACACCAAGACAAAGCCAGAAAAGTGCTGGCTGAGCACTAATCCATTCAATCATAATTAATTGCTCTTGTTACCTGAGTCACTTTTTTTGGTATTTAATAATTCTGAAATACCACCAATTGCACCCATTAAGTTACTGGCTTCTAATGGCATCATTACAACTTTGCTGTTATCGGCAGAACCAATTTGTGACAGGGCATCGGTATACTTTTGTGCAATAAAGTAGTTAATGGCTTGCATATCCCCTTTAGCGATAGCTTCTGATACCATTTGCGTCGCTTTTGCTTCCGCTTCTGCTGCACGCTCACGGGCTTCGGCTTGTAAGAAAGCAGACTGACGTTCACCTTCTGCTTTTAAGATTTGCCCTTGTTTTTCACCTTCCGCTTTTAAGATTGCCGCTTGACGGATACCTTCTGCTTCTAGAATATCAGCACGCTTAGTACGCTCAGCTTTCATCTGCGCATTCATGGCAGAAATTAGCTCTTGTGGTGGGCGCACATCACGAATTTCAATACGGGTAATTTTAATACCCCATGGGTTAGTTGCATCATCAACAATCAGTAATAAACGGCTATTGATCTGATCACGTTGTGAAAGAATTTCATCCAGTTCCATAGAGCCTAACACAGTACGGATATTGGTTAGCGTTAGATTGATGATTGCAAGCTCTAGGTTATTCACCTCATAAGCAGCTTTTACTGGATCGATAACTTGAATAAAGCAGACCGCATCAATACTGACATTGGCGTTATCACGAGAAATCACTTCCTGAGAAGGGATATCTAATACTTGTTCCATCATATTAATACGACGACCAATACGGTCAATAAATGGAATAAGGAGTTGAAGGCCTGGAGCAAGGGTACGTGTATAACGTCCAAAACGCTCGACAGTCCACTGATAACCTTGTGGAACGGTTTTTACACCACTTAAAACTAAAATAATGGCAAATAAGATAATAATACCAATAACTATTTCCATGTATCTGTCCTTAGCCTGCTTTAATAAATAAAATGAATATTAATAAAGTAAAGAATACACCATTCGGCGATATTTAGATGCTAGATTATCATTAGTCCCTAAAGCAGATAAAATATCCATCAGGGTTTTCTTAACTTGTCCTTCACCGGCATTAAGATCTTTTTTCAGAAAATTAAATAGCAATTCAAGGGCTTCATCATTACGTGCCACTTCATGCAGTTTTAACGCCAGTTGAATAGCGAGTTCAGTATTGTCAGGTTGCTGATTAAAATTATCTTGTAATTGCTGAATTTCAGGTGTGTCGGCAGCTTGTTTTTGCAGTTCAATTTGAGCTAATAAACTATGATAATAGCTATCTTGATCTTGCAATGGAATTGCGGCTAATAATTCTTCTGCTTCATTATGTTTATTTAATGAAATTAAAGCACCTGCGAGGGCTAAGGTAATTTCACTGTTTTTAGGATCAATTTGGTGTGCTTCTTTTAACAGTGGTAATGCTTCGTCTGCTTTACCTTCTGCTAATAGTGCTGAAGCTTGCGCTGCTTTTAATTCTTCTGGTTTAGGTAAGATATTGGCAAGGATTTGGCGAATAGCTTCTTCAGGTTGTGGGCCTTGGAACCCATCGACAGGACGACCTTCTTGCAATATATAAACAGTTGGGATCGCACGTAGACCAAATTGCGAGGCAATCATCTGTTCAACATCACAATCTAATTTAGCTAATACAAACTGATCAGCAAATTCAGCCGCTAATTTATCCAACGTTGCCCCAAGCTCTGCACAATGAGGACTACGCTCTGAATAGAAGTACATCATGACCGGTTTTGTCATCGATTGTTCTATAACTTGCTGAATATTCGATTCATTTACATCAACAATATGTGCAGTTGCTAACATTAACTTATCCCTTTTTGAGAGTTTTAAATATAAATGCTGTTTATTACGCTATTTCATTAATAAATAAGGATGAATTTTGCAAAAATCAAGCCTTGTTACTTTGGCCGTTTAAGATCCTATCCATAAGTCTATCAGGGAGGAGTCGTTTTAACACTTTGACGGCATAAGTGAGTAAGGTCACAGGATAACGTAACTTAGGTCTTGGACTTTCTAAAGCATGGATTAGTTTTTTCACTACATCATCAGGTGTTAATGTGAAACGACTCGCAATCCCCGGATTTTTTACCGGTTTATCTTGTTGGGCTTGATTAACATTTTCAGTAAAGCGTGTTTTTATTGGACCCGGCTCAATTAAACTGACTTTTATCCCCGTAGAGGCAAGTTCCATTCTTAATGCATCAGACCAAGCTTCAACGGCATATTTACTCGCCGCATAAGCGCCTCGGCCGGGAGTAGAAATTAATCCCATTACCGAACTCGTCTGAATAATACGTCCTTCGCCATGAGGTAACATCGCCGGCAGTAACCCCATAGTAAGCTGATGTAAGCCAAAGAAATTAGTGGAAAATTGTTTTTCCATTTGCTGGCGACTAATCGCATTTAATGGACCATAAACCCCAAAACCACCATTATTAAATAATCCATATAAACGCCCATTAGTAAGGCGAATTACTTCTAATATGGCTTTTTCGATACTTTCTGCATCATCGAGATCAAGAAAAATAGGCTCAAACCCCAATGTTTCCATATGGTTAAGATCATCTTCTTTGCGACAAGCAGCCAGTACTCGATATCCTTTTTGCTTGAGTGTTTTTGCCGCACACAGTCCAATCCCACTAGAACTTCCTGTAATCAATACCGTTTTTTGCATAATTTTACAATTAATCTCATTTAATCTAGGTTAACTACTGTCACAATAGTTTAACGTGTTAGGTAAGGGGATAGGGTTTTATCCATCCATTGAGCAATAAAAGGCTGAGCCGCTTCATTTGGGTGAATGCTGTCGTTTTGCATCCACTCAGGTTTATCTGCTATTTGCTCCATATAAAATGGGATAAGCTCAAGAGCATTGTCTTTCGCCAATTGTGGGTAAATCGCAGAAAAAGATTGCGTATAGCGTTTACCATAATTAGGCGAAATCATAATTTGCATAAAGAGTGGCGTTGCTCCCGCTTCTTTTACTTGGGTAATGATGTTTTGCAACGCTTCTTTCGTTTGGGCTACAGGGTAGCCTTGTAAGCCATCATTTGCACCCAGTTCAATCAAAACCCAACGAGGTTGGTGCTGTTTTAATAAATCAGGGAGCCTATTTTGACCTTGAAATGCGGTTTCGCCACTGATGCTTGCATTCACGACATTTATTTCAGGATAAGTTAATTTCCACTTATCCGCGAGGCGTTGTGCCCATGCGCTTTCAATAGGAAGGCGATATCCGGCACTTAGGCTGTCACCAAAGATCAAAAAGGTATCAGCAGCGATAGACTTAAAGCTAAACATCATCATGACGATAAGGAAACAAGTATGTCGACGGAAAAGGTTCTTGAAGTTCATCAGTTAACCAAACAAGTAGGAGAAGGTGATAGTCAGATCTCTATATTGCAGGGTGTTGAGTTAGTTGTCGAGTCTGCACAGACAATTGCTTTAATTGGTGAGTCAGGATCGGGCAAATCTACACTTTTAGGTATTATTGCAGGATTAGATGATGGAGGCGCTGGTCGTGTGCAATTAATGGGACACGATCTGACCAAAATGAATGAAGAAGAGCGGGCAAAATTACGTGCACAACATGTCGGATTTGTTTTTCAATCTTTTATGCTAATTCCAACGTTAAATGCCTTAGAGAATGTGCAACTTCCTGCGTTATTAAAAGGTGAGTCAGAAAAACAGAGCCATACGCGAGCCGTTGATTTACTTAAACAATTGGGTTTGGGTGAGCGCTTGTATCATATGCCCGCACAACTTTCCGGTGGTGAGCAACAACGTGTTGCATTAGCAAGAGCTTTTTGTACCCAACCGGCGATCCTGTTTGCTGATGAGCCAACAGGTAATCTTGATCGAAAAACGGGAGATAAAATTGCCGATTTACTGTTTTCCCTTAATCGTGATTATGCCACAACATTAATTTTGGTCACCCACGATAATGAGCTTGCCGCTCGTTGTCAGCGAAGATTACGTCTTGTTGATGGGCAACTTAAGGAGGAGTCATGATCTGGCGTTGGTTTTGGCGTGAGTGGCGCTCGCCGGCTTTATTAATTGTTTGGCTCTCTTTAGCGCTGGCGGTGGCTTGTGTGCTGGCGTTAGGGCGTATTGGTGATCGCATTGATAAAAGTATTTATGCTCAAAGTCGTGATCTTATCGCCGGTGATTTAGTGCTACGCGCCTCGTATCCTGTTGATGAAAATTGGCTAGCTGAAGCTAAAAGAATGGGGCTAACACTCAGTCGTCAAATGCAATTTACCACCATGTCTTATGCCCCAGAAGGTGATACTCCTCAATTGGCGTTGGTAAAAGCCGCGGATAACTTATATCCACTCTATGGTGAGCTAGAAACTCAGCCCGCAGGGCTAAAAGCGGAGAAAGGCACGGCGTTAGTAGATGCAAGGTTACTGGCGCTTTTGGGTATCAAGGTTGGTGATAATATTGATGTCGGTGATGCCACTTTTACAATTAGCGGTGTATTAGTTCAAGAGCCTGACAGTGGTTTTAATCCTTTTCAAATTGCCCCGCGTATTTTAATTAATCTTGCTGATGTTGAAGCGACGGGTGCCGTTCAGCCGGGAAGCCGCTTAACTTACCGTTATATGTTTGCGGGTAATGAAGCATTAATTGATGAATACCAACAACGCTTTGATCCCTTATTAAAACCTGACCAGCGTTGGAATAGCTTAAAACAAGATAATGGTGCGCTATCTCAATCAATGGAGAGAGCAAAAAACTTTTTACTATTATCTGCATTATTAACACTATTATTGGCGATTTCTGCCGTCGCGGTTTCAATGACACATTATTGCCGTAGTCGACATACGCTAATTGCGGTATTAAAAACCTTAGGTGCCGATAATCATGCATTACGTAAATGGATTATAGGGCAGTGGGGGGTGATTATTGTTGCGGCTATCGTGGTCGGCTCACTGGTCGGTTGGGGCTTTGAATTAGTATTGTTGCAGATTTTAGCACCGGTATTACCAAAAAGTTTACCTGATGCGAGCTTTATGCCATGGCTATGGTCGGTTGGCTCTTTACTACTCATCGCGTTATTGACGGGGTTACGCCCTTATCATCAATTAATGTCAACGCAACCTTCCCGCGTGTTGAGAAGTGGTACTACGGCACCTAGTTGGCCACTACGTTATTATTTACCCATCGTTGCATTGATTGTTGTTGGCGCTTTAACTCTGTTTGCCGGAACGGGTGTTTTATTGTGGTCTATTTTATTAGGTATCGTCGTCATTGCTTTCTTGCTTGGCGTGATTGGTTGGCTTGGATTATGGCTTTTAAAGCAATTTAAATTTAAGCAATTGAGTGCCCGTTTAGCGGTGACACGTTTATTACGCCAGCCTTTCCAAACCATGACGCAATTAGCCGCTTTTTCATTATCCTTTATGCTATTGACGCTATTGGTTTTGCTGCAAGGGGATTTATTGGAAAAATGGCAACAGCAGTTACCTGAAGATAGTCCTAACTATTTTTTGATTAATATGTCAAAGCCTCAGGTACAGCAGATTAATAGATTATTAGCCACTTATCATGTGGCACCGACAGATGCTTATCCGGTTGTGTTAGCACGTTTAACAGCGATTAATGATCACAATGCGAAAGTGTGGGCAGATGCACGGGATGCGGGGAATAATACCGTACGAAGAGAGCTTAATTTAACGTGGCACAGTGAACTTCCTAAAGATAATGTTATTGTCGAAGGCTCATGGCCTCCCGTCGGTAATGGCGTTTCAATCGATCAGGGGGTTGCACAAAAGTTAGAAATAAAGCTGGGGGATGAGCTAACTTTTGTTGGTGATACTCGCGAGTTTAAATCTGTTGTCACCAGCATTCGCCATGTTGATTGGGAAAATATGCGACCAAATTTCTTCTTTATTTTCGCAGAAGAAGGGCTAAGCAATCAGCCTGAAAAATGGATGAGCAGTTTTTATTACAATGGTGATGGAAGTTTGATCACCGCATTAAATCGACAATTTTCTACGGTCAGTGTGCTAGATACGGGGGCATTAATTCAGCAAGTTCAGCAGATCTTACAGCAAGTCAGCCGAGCATTAGAAATTATGGTTGGATTAGTTATGCTGTGTGGGGCATTGCTATTAGTGGCACAAATTCAAGTCGGTATGACACAACGTCGTATCGAGTTGGTGGTTTATCGAACATTAGGCGCGAGTAAGTCACTATTAAGACGCACGCTTTGGGCGGAGTTTGCCTTATTAGGGTTAATGGCCGGTTTAGCAGCAGCGATAGGGGCTGAAGTTGCATTAGGGTTGTTGCAAAAATCGGTATTTAATTTCCCATGGCAACCACAATGGATGATGTGGATAGTTGTTCCCGCTCTTGCCGCCGTATTACTTTCACTTTGTGGTAGTATTTTAGGGGTTAGGCTATTACAAGATAAAGGCCAATATCGTCGTATTCAAGGGGAATAGTCGCCATTAGTTATCTAGTTATCATTAAATGAAGTGATACGTGATATTGAATTAAAAATGCTGATATTGAACGGATATCAGCATTTTTTTATCGGATGCTTATGGTGATACAGGCGATGATTTTTCAATATATACAGTTTGTGATGGGAAGGCGAAGTCAGCGCCATGTTGATGCACAATATCAATCATTTTTAAATAAACTTCTTGCTGCGCATCTAACCATTCTGCCCATACTGTGGTTTTGGTAAAACAGTACACCATAATATTTAATGATGAATCGGCGAATTGATTAAAATAGACCAATAAAGTTTGTTTGGTGTCGATTTTGTCGTTTTGTTGTAGCATTGTGCGGATATCTTCGACAATAACCCCAACTTTGTCCGAATCTTCATAGCGTAACCCTAATTCTGTTTCAATACGTCGATTGGTCATTCTGCCGGGGTTTTCAACACTAATGGAGGAAAATACTGAGTTTGGAATATATAACGGGCGATGATCAAAGGTCATTATCTTTGTGATACGCCAGCCAATCTCAACAACAGTTCCTTCGATATTGCGATCGGGTGAACGTACCCAATCACCAATGTTAAAAGGGCGATCAAAATAGAGCATAACACCTGAAAAAAGGTTACTCATAACGTCTTTACTTGCCATACCAATGGCAATACCGCCTAAGCCACCAAATGTCATTAAGCCCGATAAACTCATGCCAAAATGCTCACCGAACAGTAAGATCATGATGACAAGAAGAGTGATTTTAAATATACGCGAAATAATACGGGCTGAGGTGGGATCACTGCCTTTTTTAATTTGTGATTTTTCTAATAAATTAATGAGTAAGAAAAATTTTCTCATCAGGATTAATGCGATAGCAAGATAGCTAAAGAAATTAATCATCTGAAAAGAGATAAAGTGTAGTTTAAAATCTACCACCGCCATTTCACAGTATTGGCTTACAATAGCCACTAAACTACAAAGTAAAATAGCTTGGATGATGTGAATAATTATGTTTCTACGACGTTTTTTTTGTTTATCATGTAAAAAAGATATGGCAAGAAAGGCGATAAAACACGCCAAAGCTATGCCGATACCAATTGAGTATTTCATGATTAATTCTTCATTCATCTGCTCGATCTCTCCTCGCTAAAACCGCTTCTCTATAATATTGATTGGATTTCTAAACTAGATTTGCGGTTTTATTTTTATCTTGGCGCATTATGTTTTTCACTGGCATGTTGGAAGTTAGGATAAATTGGTGGGCGCATAAATAGTGTGATCACCAAAATAACTAAAACAGGGATAGTGAGAATTAAAAATGCAGGTGTGAAGCTGCCTGAAATATCCTTAATAGCCCCAGCAAAGAAGGGGGCTAAACAGGCCAATGTTGAGATCAGGTTCATCACCGAAAATAGTTCTAAATAAGGTGCGCGACCAAAATAGTTAGCCAGTAATACACTTGAGGCTAAGAAGGTCATACCATAACCAATCCCCACACAAAGGGTAAATAGCATTAGGTAGATCCAACTATTAGCCATACTCAGTGCTAATAGACCGATAATAATAATCGTTAAGCTGGCAATCAGTAATTTTTTTGGCTCTAACCATTCCCCAATCGCCCCACCGGCTAATCGTGAGAATGCATTGATAAAAGCCATGGTGCTCAGTAGCGTTGCAGCAATAGTTTCACTAAAACCATTTTCAATAATATGTGCAACTGCAAAACTATTTACTGTGATCCCGCACCATAGAAAAGCGGTGTAAGTGGCAGCAATGACATAAAATTGCCATGTTCGTAAAGCATGACGTGCGGTCCATATCGCTTTGGTTTGATAAATACGTTTGCTACTTTGTAATTGACTGATTTTTTTCGCATGCGCTTTTTCTGCTGAGCCTTCTCGTAATACTAAAATAGTCAGCAGGGTAATAATTGATAGAATAATAGCTGAAATAAGCCAATGCATACGCCATGTGTGCCAAAGGTGTGTGGCTAAAAAATAGATCCAAGGGCCTGCAACTCCTCCCAATCCACCAATAGTAAAATAGACACCAAAAGCAAAAGACTGTTTTTCAAATAGACGCGATAGCACGTAAGTGCCCGGTACGGTTGCTAATAGCGTAAAACCTACCCCAAGTAAGGCGGTACCAAGAAAGTAGCGTGTGATGGTATTGGTTTCATATAGAAAATAGAATCCACTGACAAAAATAATCAGTCCAATGAGGAGTGTGAAGCGGACGTTTAATTTACGGATAAGTAAAGTGGGTAAAAAGCTCGCAAGTCCACAGGTTAAGCCCAATAAAGTAAAACCAAGGCCAGCTTGTGTCCAGTTCCACTCTAGTTCAGCTATCATACTAGGTAGAACCACACCTAAAGAGGTAAATGTTGTTGCGGTAGCGAGAAAGTACACTAAACCTAGCAGTATCAGTATGCTCCACTGATAGATAGGACCAAAATTTTGTTGCGTGACTGGCATCCTGACTCCATAGAACGGGTGCAGTATCCTGAATGTTCAGGAAAAAATAGCGAATAACTGGCCTTGTATTCACAGGCCAGTACATTTAAAGGCTATTATTCTCTAACTTTCTGAGTCGGACTGCTAGCTTAATTTTTCTAGCGCCCATTTAATCGGATATTGATAGGCTTCATCGAGCAGGGGACTTAATGCACTTAAGGTCTTTTGCAGAGCTTGATGGTTATTATGTACTAAGTTGAGATGCCCTACTTTGCGGGCTGGACGCACTTCTTTTTCATACCAATGTAGATGAACTAAAGGTAATGATAGCCATTTGGTGTCGATCTCCGTTCCAATAAGATTAACCATTACCGCCGATTGGCAAACATTAGGTTTGGGCATCGGTAAATCAAGAATAGCACGTAAGTGAAGTTCAAACTGGCTAATAGAAGCACCATTTTGTGTCCAGTGACCACTGTTGTGGACGCGAGGTGCGAGTTCATTAATCAGTAATTTATCACCGACAATAAAGCATTCCATGGCCATTACACCGATATAATTTAGTTTATTGAGGATCTTGCTAAGCATATCCTCTGCTAATTGTTGTAATGCCTCGGGAGGATTTGGTAGCGCAACACTCATGCGTAAAATGCCATCTTGATGAAGATTGTGAGTGAGTGGATAAAAAACACAATCCCCCTGACGATTTCTTGCACCAACTAAAGAGACTTCTCCAGAGAAAGGAATACCTTGTTCGACAATACATTCACCATATATTTCGGCTGGTAATTGTTGTTCGTCACCTGGGTGTATCCGCCATTGACCTCGTCCGTCGTAACCACCAACACGGCGTTTAACGATAATAAACTCCCCTAGCTGATTGAATAGCTCAGGCCATTGCTCAGCCGAAGTTAATGGTTGCCAAGGTGCCGTCGCTAAATGAAGCTCATCAAGGAGTTGTTTTTGTGGTAAGCGATCTGCGAGTAATGGAAAAATATCTCGGTTAATAAAGTTAGCATGGTGCTCTAACTCATTGGTTAATGCGGTTTCCGGCCAACGCTCAATTTCTGCGGTAATAATACTCTTTTGATAAGGTACCGCTTCGGGTTCAGCATCAAGTCCCACGGGATATACCGCAATACCTAATGGCTCACCCGCTTGACGTAACATTCGACCTAACTGTCCATTACCAAGAACACAAACCGGCTTCATAGCGCCTCCCTTGGATCAGGGTGATTAAGGACTTCTTGTGTCTGTGTTGCTCGCCATTGTGTTAATGCATTAAAAATATCAGCAGAGTGTAATGCTAAAATTTGTGCGGCAAGTAGCGCGGCATTAGCAGCCCCCGCTTTACCAATAGCCAGTGTGCCAACGGGAATACCTTTCGGCATTTGTACAATAGAATAAAGGCTATCAACACCACTTAATGTAGCACTTTGTACAGGAACCCCTAATACAGGAACTAAGGTTTTGGCTGCCAACATCCCCGGTAAATGTGCAGCACCGCCAGCACCCGCAATAATCACGTCAAAACCATTCTCTTTGGCCTGTTCTGCGAAACGAAATAATTTATCCGGTGTTCGGTGTGCGGAAACAATTTCAACATGGTAAGGAAGTTGTAACGCGTCTAGGACTTCTGCGGCATGACACATTGTCGCCCAGTCACTTTTCGAACCCATCACAATGGCGATACGAGGGGATGAGGTATTGAGACCAACTTGAGAAGACATTACTTAACTGCTCCTGTAAGCATAAACGGATATAGCCAGAGAAACTGAGCATGATAGTATCACGCTAACACGTCAAGGAAAACGTTTGCGTAAAGAAAAATATGCTACAATAGCCGAAAAAGTATCATCTATTTAAAATGGAAATTGGATCAGTTCGATTTTATCTGAGGTGACTTTAAACATTGAGCCTTCCGTATGCCAAGCTCCTAATACACCTCGATAATGTGGTTTCCCATCAATGTCGACGGTGTGGATCGCCGGTCGATGAGTATGACCGTGGATCATCCATTGGGTATTAAATTGTTTAAAGGTATTGATAACGGCTTGAGCATTAACGTCCATTATCGCTTCAGATTTGTATTGGTTGCTACTTTGACTACGAGAGCGCATTTTTTTAGCAATACGTAATCGAATGGTCAGAGGAAGGAGTAGGAATAAGCGTTGAATAAACTTATTGTGGACTTTTTTACGATAGCGTTGATAGGCATCATCATCGGTGCAAAGTGTATCACCATGTAAGATTAAAATGCGATGTTGCTCTATCTCAAGCACTTTTTCTTGTGGTAGCAGTGTCATTCCGCTCTCTTTTGCAAAGCGAGAGCCGATTAAGAAATCGCGGTTACCATGAATAAAATAGCAGGGCACTCCCGCATTTTTTAATGCCATTAATGCTTGGGCTATGCGCTGATGTAGTGGATTAGGATCATCATCACCAATCCAAAAATCAAAGAAATCGCCCAAAATATAAAGTGCATTTGCGTGGATCGCTTGCTCTTGTAAAAAGCGAAGAAAACCGGCAGTAATTGCCGGTTCGTGCTCACTTAAATGCAGATCTGCAATAAACAGGGTGCACATAAAAAGCGCTACTTATTCGCTAACAGTAACACTGTTAATGATAATATCTTCACGAGGAACATCTTGGTGGAAACCACTGCGACCAGTAGAAACGGCTTTGATTTTGTCTACAACATCCATCCCTTCAACAACTTCAGCAAATACACAATATCCCCAACCATTGGCATTTTCTGCACGGAAGTTTAAGAAGTCGTTATCTGCTACGTTGATAAAGAATTGTGCTGTTGCAGAATGTGGATCGTTGGTACGAGCCATCGCTAATGTACCACGATTATTGGCAAGACCGTTGTTTGCTTCGTTTCTTACCGGGGCTTTAGTTTCTTTTTGCTTCATACCAGGTTCAAAACCACCACCTTGGATCATAAAACCATTAATAACACGGTGGAAGATAGTGTTATCGTAGAACCCTTCTTTACAGTAATCTAAAAAATTTTCTACGGTTGCAGGTGCTTTATCTGCAAATGTTTTAATCACGATATCGCCGTAATTGGTATGAAAAGTAACCATATTCAGATCCTAGTATAATTTTAGTTTTACCCAGATGTGGGCTGAAACAATAGACCGTTTTTTTATACCACAGTTACCTTATTTAGTCAGTATTCATCTTTTGTTCATGGCGACTTTCACGCTAAAAAGCGCGAAAATAGTAATAGAAAACATTTTTCGCCAATTATTTCACCAATAAACTCAATTTGGCGCCTTACTGTTAACGATTGAACAGTGAAAATAAACGCAGAGCAGAGTAATATAAGAGACTATTAATTGGATTACCTTTGAGTTTAGGCATTAAAACCCTTATAAAGGTAATGTTATGTGGTTATTTTTATCGCTGTAGTCGTTATTTTATATACATAAATACGTAATCAACACGTACAGTTAAAAATGGGAACGTCCTCTGATGCTAAAGATTTTTAATACTCTTACTCGACAAAAAGAAGAATTTAAACCTATCCATAAAGGGAAAATAGGTATGTACGTGTGTGGCATCACTATTTATGATTTATGTCATATTGGTCATGGACGTACATTTGTGGCATTTGATGCCATAACCCGCTATTTACGTTATTTAGGGTATGATGTGAATTATGTGCGCAATGTCACTGATGTGGATGATAAAATCATCAAACGTGCGATTGAAAATAATGAAACTTGCGAACAATTAACGACACGTATGTTAGCGGAAATGCATAAAGATTTTGATGCATTGAATATCTTACGCCCTGATTCAGAGCCACGAGCCACACATCATATTGCAGAAATTATTGCTCTTACCGAGACATTAATTAAACGTGGTCATGCTTATGTAGCAGAAAATGGTGATGTGATGTTTGCCATTGATACCGATCCGGATTATGGCTTGCTTTCTCGTCAAGATTTAGAGCAACTACAAGCAGGGGCTCGGGTTGAAGTCGCTAACGTAAAACGCAATCCTATGGATTTCGTGCTTTGGAAAATGTCAAAACCCGGTGAACCAAGTTGGACATCACCATGGGGAGAAGGGCGACCAGGCTGGCATATTGAATGTTCAGCCATGAATGGTAAAGAATTAGGTCATCATTTTGATATTCATGGCGGTGGTTCAGATTTAATGTTCCCGCATCATGAAAATGAAATTGCACAATCAACCTGCGCTCATGATGGTCCTTATGTTAATTATTGGATGCATTCCGGTATGGTGATGGTAGACAAAGAAAAAATGTCTAAATCACTGAATAACTTTTTTACTATTCGTGATGTTCTTGCCTATTACGATGCTGAAACGGTACGTTATTTCTTATTATCAGGACACTATCGTAGCCAACTAAATTATACCGAAGAGAACTTAAAACAGGCGCGTACCGCATTAGAGCGTTTATATACTTCTTTACGTGGCACTGATGCAAATGCTCAACCTGCTGGTGGTGAAGCGTTTGAAGCGCAGTTTATTGAAGCAATGAACGATGATTTCAATACACCAGAAGCCTATTCTGTATTATTTGATTTAGCACGCGAAGTGAATCGCTTAAAAACCGTCAATATGGAGGCGGCTAATGGTTTAGCAGCGGTGTTGCGTAAATTGGCCAAAGTATTAGGCCTATTAGAGCAACAACCAGAACACTTCTTACAAAGTGGTGCGCAAGCAGACGATGCTGATGAAGTAGAAAAAATTGAAGCGTTAATTCAACAACGTAATGATGCTCGTAAGAATAAAGATTGGGCAGCTGCGGATGCCGCTCGTGATGCTTTAACAGCAATGGGAATTGTATTAGAAGATGGCCCACAAGGTACAACATGGCGTCGTAATAGCTAATATTGCTACCTATTGATAAAGCAGATAAAGTCAAAAATATCGGGTAATCATTATCCGATATTTTTTTTAGATTTTTAGTGGCGTTAATTCAACTTCGGTCATCATTCTTGCCAATTGTTCACGATCAGTTATTCCAACATTAGTTTGACTGACGGCAAGAGCTGAAATTGCTGTAGCAAGACGTAAGGTATGTTCACTGGTTTGCCTCATCATCAAACCATAAATCAACCCACCCACCATAGAGTCACCGGCACCTACCGTGCTGACCACATCACATTTAGGCGGTTTTGCCATCCACGCACCAGAGGCGTTAACCCACATAGCGCCTTGTTCACCTAACGAGATAACAACATGAGCAATACCTTGCTGGCGTAATTCATGGGCAGCTTGTACCACGTCAGAAAGCTCAGGTAAGGGTCTACCTGCCCAAATTTCTAGTTCATGATGATTGGGTTTTACTAACCAAGGTAACGCTTTTAACCCCGCGACAAATGCTTCTCTGCTACTATCAAAAATAAGGCACATACATTCGCTACGTAGTCGTTTCATCCAAGCAGTAAAATCATTTAAATCAATACTAGGTGGTACACTTCCACTGACACAAATCATATCAAATTGACCCGCCCAGCTGAGTGTGTCATTTACAAAACGAGTCCAATCTTGTTTAGTGATTTCAAACCCTGAAAAGTTAAAATCAGTTACTTTACCGCTGGGTTCAGTTAGTTTGACATTGATACGTGTGCGACCTTCAACCATTTGGAAGCGATTAGCAATCCCGGCTTCACTAAACTCTTTTTGAAAGCCATCTTGATTCTCTTTACCTAAAAAACCGCCAACAGTGACATCAATACCAAGGCTTTTTAATACTTTGGCTACATTGATACCTTTACCGGCAGCATGAAATCCCGCTGTTGTCACTCGGTTAACTTCACCCAATTCAATAGGGGTACTTAATCCCACAAGATCATAAGCAGGATTTAATGTAATGGTAGCGACTCGACGTCTCATGCTTGTACCTTACCTGTAGTAAAATCATAGGTATCACTTTTCTGTTGCAAGAAAAGCAGAGAGACACCTTGGATTGGTAGGTTAAACATAAGAACTCCTATTAGATTAAGGATCAAATACAACATAAAAATTAAAAATAACGCTTCATACTTTATTATCAGGCTGAATCGTTTCAAACTATAATGTCTAATTTAGTATAAACAATGTTCTTTTGCCTAATAAAACAAAGGAAAAGTTAGATCTAAATCACGTTTTAGCATATTAAAGCGATTATTAATACGTAAAAATTATCCAACGGAAAAGGTTGCTGAAATTCTTGCTACTAGCCGACTAAGTATTATTTATATAAAAAATAATAGGTTATGTAATCAATATTTAACTTATTCTTTATCAAAGCGTTAATGTGCTGAAACGAGATAAAGTATTATCACTGATATGAATAGCAAAAATAATAACCTACTATTATTATCTTAAATTGATGCAATTAAATCAATTTAAAATCAATGGATTAGTCCACTAATTTTACAGGCTCAAATAAAAGCTCGAAAAATAGCGTGTTTAGTAAAAAAAGGGTAGAAAGATAAAAAAAGCGTTACTAAAGAGTAACGCTTGAGTAACGAGTATGATTAGCTGAACTAGTTGCTGACAGTGACAGCAAACTCACCGAGTGTGACGACTTTACCGGCAGTAATTTTACAGCGTTTACGTGTTTCTACTTCACCATCAACGCAAACGAGGCCTTCAGCAATAATATTTTTTGCAGCGGCTCCGCTTTCTGTCCAGCCTTGGAGTTTTAATAGATCACACAGTTCTACATAGGGGTGACCATCTAATTGAAATGTTTCCATTGATTAATTATTTCCTATATCAGGATCGTGATATTCTTCGCAGGCTTGCAACGTATTTTGAATCAAAGTCGCTACAGTCATTGGACCTACACCACCCGGAACAGGGGAGATCCACCCCGCGCGTTGAGAGGCTTGTGCGAAATCAACATCACCAACCACTTTACCGTTTTCAAGGCGATTAATACCGACATCAATGACAATAGCGCCAGGTTTTATCCATTCACCAGGAATAAAGTTAGGTTTACCAACTGCCACAACCACCAAATCAGCATGTTCAACATGAAAACGTAAGTCTTTAGTAAAACGATGAGTGACAGTCGTTGTACAGCCTGCAAGCAGTAGCTCTAAACTCATTGGGCGACCAACAATATTTGAAGCACCAATAATTACCGCATTTAAGCCATTCATTGGAATATTGCAACGCTCTAAGAGTGTGACAATACCACGAGGGGTGCAAGGACGTAGCTTAGGTGCACGTTGGCACAACCGACCAATATTGTAAGGATGGAAGCCATCAACATCTTTATCAGGATGAATACGTTCTAATACTTTGACGTTATCAATTCCCGCAGGTAAAGGGAGCTGCACTAAAATACCATCAATAGTATTATCTTCATTTAGAGTATCAATGAGATTGAGTAATTCTGCTTCACTTGTAGTATCCGGTAGATCGTAAGAGCGAGAGATAAATCCTACCTCATCACAAGCTTTACGTTTACTAGCAACATAGATTTGCGATGCAGGGTTATCACCGACTAAAATAACCGCTAAACCCGGTGCACGTTTTCCTATCTTAATACGTTGTTTTACTTTTTCTGCCACTTCACTTCTGATGGTCTGCGCAATCGTTTTCCCATCTATAATTCTTGCTGACATCTATACATCCAAATTATTCAATTATGGTATTGCTCTATTTTGTCAGATCATAAGCAATCTGTCAGTTGATTACTTACCATATTTTAACCATCTAGTTTGATTTTGTGGAAAAATCGTTGACTCTCAGAATGTTGAAAGTATAATTCACACCCGTTATCAGCATAAATGCTAACGTCTATTTCCCCTCTAGGCGCCCTTAGCTCAGTTGGATAGAGCAACGGCCTTCTAAGCCGTAGGTCACAGGTTCGAATCCTGTAGGGCGTACCATTTAAAATCAAACACTTACACTCATTTTAAATTCTCTACTTTTCTTAAGTGGGACGTATTTGGGACGCAAGAGCCAAAAATATTGTCTATTTGCTTTGCATGTTCAGTTAAATGATTAGGCGCTAGGTGAGCATACCTTCTAACCATATCAACTGATTCCCATCCACCCATTTCTTGTAATACTGAAAGCGGAACTCCGGACTGAATTAACCAGCTCGCCCATGTGTGGCGCAGATCATGAAAACGGAAGTTTTCTATTCCTGCTCTTTTTAACGCTGCTCTCCATGCTGTGTTAGAATCAACTCGCATTTTCCTAACGCTTGGCGTTAATGTTCCGTCTGGTCTCTTCTTTGATTCAGTATGAACAAATACCCACTTGTGATGGTTTCCTATTTGCTCCTTAAGAACCTGACAAGCAGTGTCATTTAAAGCAACACCAATTGCTTGGCCTGATTTGCTATCCTCTGGGTTTATCCATGCAACTTTCCTTTGCATATCAATTTGACTCCACTCTAAATTGATAATATTGGATCGCCTTAATCCAGTGGCCAATGCAAATGTAACTACGGATTTCAGTGGTTCAGGGCATTCTTGAATCAGTCTTTTAGCTTCATGATGCTCTAACCACCGAACCCGCTTTTCTCTGATTGTTGGAACTTTGATAACGGGAGATTTTTCTAACCATTTCCAGTCACGCTCAGCAGCTCTTAACAGAGATTTCATGATGGCGAGATGCTTTGCTTTGGTTGCGTTACTGACAGGGACATCAGTAAATGCGGGGATTTCCTTTCCCTTTCTTTTAGCTGATTCCGCTTGTTTTTCCCATCTCTCCCTTGCTTTTCTGTTTACCATCTTATTGATAACAGAATATATTTTTGCTTCTGTAATATCCTTAAGTCGGTAACCTTCAAAGTGATCTAGCCAAAAAGAAAGCCGACCTTTATCATCATCCAGTGATTTTTTGTCTGCTTTCTCTTCAATCCATCGAACTATAGCCTCTTCGAAAGTAACATCAGGAAAGTCACCAAGACGTTCTATGCGCCATAGTTCGACCTTTCTTGTGTCGTGCAACTCCTGCGCGAGCTTCTTGTCCTCTGTGCCAAGAGATTCCTTGATTCTTTTACCGCTTGGCGTCGTGTAGTTTCCGTACCATATTTTACCTCTTCTGAATAAAGACATGATTTTCCCTCTCGTGTCTCACCAGCGTTCACTGGTATATTGTGAATTGATTTATTAGCCGCCGCAATACACGCAGCTCTCGTAAATAGGTATGGAGAGTTTTTCTTTGATGGATCCTTTCTTGTGTATGCAATCAATCCTAGCTTGCACCAACGAGAGAGAGTGTCTTCTGATATACCAATATATGCGGCAGCTTCTTTTCTTGGCATGGTCATCCCTTCCATTTTACCCTCCTATCCATTCTTCCTTTTATACTGTTCATGATCATCACCACAATCTTTACTGCAGTATGCGCTGTTCTCTGTTACAGGTTCTTTGTGACACCAGATACACATTCCGTTATATGATTTGATTGCTACCTTGCGATTTGATAATGACACTTGAATATATAATTCGTTTGTTTCATTTGCTGAGTCGATAATGTTCATAATTCACCTATGCTATTTTCCATTCATTTAATATTTTATTGCCGATATTTAATAAATAATTTCTATTTACAGTATTGATTATTCTGCGAGGAGTTATATAAGGTCGCCATATTAAAAACATAGAACCTTTATTATTTCCGCTAACTGGCTTTTTTGTTTCTGCATTAATAAAAGATATTCGACCTCCCGTAATTAATCTTACTTCATCAACTGTTTCTAATGCTGATTCATACCAACCCACAGAAGTATCAGAAGGAACTAACATAACAATAGGCTGTAATTGCTTTTTACATTGCTCAGCGGCTTTATTTACCCATGGCTGAATATCTGAATAGGGCGGATTCACCCAAATAGAGCCATAACTTTCCCAATCGCAATTTAACGAGTTGTCTTTTTCGGTGAGGTAATGAGAACAGAGAGCATTATTTTTATCGGCAGCGGCATCTAAATAAAAACCAAATTCAGCGTCCAATGGCGCAAACAAAGGTAGGGGAGTTTGCCATCTATCACGCAGTTCCTTTGGTGTATGACTACCTCCATAATCAGCTTTCATTCTTGCTATCTCTTATCATGATTAGGTAGTTGATCATCAGGGATGCAGGAAATGCCTCCTGCATAACCTGACTTATACACATAGCATGTCACATGTCTTTGGTCATCATGATACATGTCGATAGCTGAGCCTTCTTTTAACTCATCACAACCGGATAAAAATAATATTGCAACAGAGGTAATTATTAATTTATTCATTATCATCCTCTAGTATTTCGTTAATAGTATTTCTGATGTCAATTAAGTCTTGTTTTGTCACATCCATATTCCAAGATGGAGTATTTAAAACAAAGCAATCCTTTATTGTCGGTTCAATCTCAATACAATCTTTGTAGTTTTCTAGTCCAGCATAATATTTATCTTTCATTCCATACCTCCCCACAAACAACATCAACATTCCTCACTGACATTAAATATTCAGTACGAGTAATACATATCCGATTATTTGTATTAATTGTCACTCTGAAATTTAGGTATAAAAAACCCTGCTAGTGCAGGGTGGTAGTTATATATCATCTATTTTTATTTTTCCTGCTCTCCTATATATTCTTTTTTTAGTACTCTGATAAAGAAGAATTATGAAAAAAAATATAAATATTGATAAAAAGAAAGCAAAAATACTATGGTACCCAATGAGAAATAACATTCCAAGCGCTGGTGATATGAATGAAGTCAGTTTCAACATGACATAAAGATTCACCTTCATTAATACAGCCATGTCAGTAAGTTCTCTATCATCTTGTCTTATCAAAAAGAACATAAGACAGAACCAGGAGTTCATGGATATTGATATGGAGAAAAATACAATAGACATGAACATGAAAATATTATTTATCAATCCAGCGCTGTTAGGGTTATAACTTATTAATCCAATAAAAAATGTAGATGATATTAATGTTAAAGATGCCGCAGGAACAAAATTAAATCTGAACTCTTCAGCTAACTTGTCTTTATTGTCTAGCTTGCTTATTGCTTCTTCAGAATGCTTTGTAGATAGCATTCTTCTATATATTTTTCTTATGGATTTCTTCATTTTATGGGCTGTATTTTTATTTGATACTTACAATAATTTATACCATATTATTTATAATTCAAATTCAATAATCCATACCTATGGGTTATTTTCATATTCATTCCTCTTCATTGCATCCCTGCGCTGAGTACGTGAGTTGAATTACATGATTAACACGCCATTCCTTAGCGTGATATCGACTGGTGTAACGCCTAGTTCTTTTGCTACTTCGTTTTTGAGGGATAAGTATTTCAGCATGAAATTAGGGTCGATGATTTCTTCTGCACGCACCTCTTTACCAATAAAACTAAATAGCCCGCTGAAATATGATCCGTGTCGCGTGTAATCATCATTCAGTAAATCGTCGATTTCCTCTTCATTAATAGTTACTTTATCCATATCAGTACCAACAATTAACTTCGGTTCGTAATCAATACTCATGGTTATATCCTTTGGTTAAATCACATAAATAGCGTGGCGTGGGTAGGGGAGTCCGATAGGAGCGAAAGGTATAGAATCATCCCAATCTTGAGGTGGCTCACTTTGTGGTGTTTGATTACTCGATGCTTGTTTTGGTGCTTGCGGTTGCTGTGGCTGCCCCCATCCTTGAGACTGTGTCTTCTGGCTTCCTGCCTGATTACCACTGTTACCGCCAAAATCTAATTGATCAACGATAATTACCGGCGCTGATTTTTTCTCACCGTTCTGGCTTGTCCATTCTTCCATAACGAACTCACCAGTAACCGTAACCTTTGTTCCTTTGGTTAAGTATTCAGGTAGCTTTTCAGCTTTAGAACCAAACATCTTACAGATAACCCAAGATACTTTTTCGTGCTCTCCGTAACCTTGTTTCACTGGCAAACTAAAAGATGCAACCGCTTTACCATTTGGCGTCCATCGCTGTTCGCAATCTTTACCTAAGTTTCCACTTACTGTTATTGTGTTAATTGCCATTACTACCTACCTCCTCATATTCTCCTTCAAAAATAGTTGCATTCTCTTGGTCTACATTAGCCTCTGCTTTTTCGTCTAAAATGACCGCTTTCTGCATTTCGATAGAGACTGGCAGATATTTAAATAAGCGACGGATAACGGTTTTCTTCGCCATTTCTTCCCAGTGAGAGACCCAAGGCCCATTTTGACCAGCCTTGCTTGATGCTCTGACTTTCTCAATTTGGTTATGCGTCATAACTTCAAACTGGACACCGCCATCTTTCAATCGTGCAACAGCGTAAACGTGTGTAATGGGCGAGTCCTCATTTTCACCCGGTACGTGTGTTAGGTTTTCATTCAGTCCATACTCAAAATGAAAGCTATCGCCTTGCCTTACCGTTCTGGCTGATATGCTGATTATTTGATTTGAGCGACGGGCTAGATCAATCATTCCTCGGTAGCCAATGATTAACTGCGCATCAGTCCTAACGGTTACCCACTGATTACCTTGTTTTCTCTTTTTCTCGAAAGGCAATATATATGCATGCCCAAGTGCGTTGCCCGGTTCTAATCCTAATTGCGAACATTGCACTACTGCACCAACAAAACTTTGCATATCACAATTAGCTAATTCTGGTGTTTTTCTGATTTCCGTTGACACTATTCGGATCATTCTATCCGGTGTCATGTGACGAGGAAGGGCGGCCGCTAGCTGAGCTTTCATGCTTGGTTTATTGATAAACTCAACCAACATCTGATCTTTGGTTTTTTCTTTTACCTCTGTACCTTGTGTTTTTTGTAAGTCAGCTTGAGCTAATGGTGGGTTACTCATTCCTTAATTCCTTAGCCCAATAGGGCAGTGATAATGTACGTATGCCTGCCCATTCATCCGTTTTTAGGCATTCTGCATACGTTCTTAAATTTTGTTTGTAGGTTGTTCGACCAATATCTTTTGCTTGTTGGTCTAAATTGAAGACTCTAACGGGGTATCTACCGCAGTCGATAGTCGTGCTAACAACGAGAAAGACAAAAACAGGGGATTCGCCTGTTAATGATTTATATCCATCAGAATAAAAAGAGTCCTGTACGTGATATCGATATTCGTACATGGAACGGTCAAATCGTTGAATGTCAGCAGAGCTTTTTACATCAACAATCCAATGGTGCTCTTGAATGAGTTTATCTGGCCGGCAACGACAAAGAATGTCCGTATCTTCGTCGTTCCAATAAATGCTACTTTCAGCTACTCCGTTAGCTTCTAAGCACCATCTTGCGATAGGGTGCGCCATTGCACTATCTCTCATGAGCATCAACTTCCTGTTATCGTCATAAGTAATAGGTGTGATACCTTCCTTTTCACACATTTCGAGAAATTCCTTTTCCTCTTGCTTCCCTGCGTTTGTTCTACGATTTACATCAGGGCCTATCTTGTATCGCTTACTGTATTCATCTGGTTCTAGCAAAAGACAATGGATAGCAGTCCCGAAATCCAATGCCTTTATTTTTTCTTCATCAACAGGGGCTTTCTTGCTCCAAATATATTCGGCCGGCATTTCGCTTATTAAATCCAACTGAGATTTACTGATCCCTAATCCATGGTGATAGTCCTCATTTGAAATGTCGTAATAGATACCGGGTTTCATCCTAAAACCTCTTTATCTATCCCTATCTGAATAGCCGTTCTAATTCCATCTAAAACTGCATCAAGTGCTTGGGGGCTAACATCAAATACCGGATTTAACTTCCTTGCCAAATCCATACATAACAGTTCTTCTGGTAGGCTATCCATAACCTCATCAACTGATATTTTCTCTTCCTGAGAATTAACAAACGCTTCTCGTTCCATTTGGCGTTCGTACCAGTCGTTTCTGAGTCCGTAGGTGTTGGTAATCACGCAACCCTCCTGAAATACAACTCATTGAGTATCTTTGCGACTACTTCCCCTCGTCCTGAGAGATGAATAGCTGCTGCGAGTGACTTTGCGTCATACTGATTAATGACATAATCAACGACTTCTGATGGCTCAGGTTGGTAATACTGAGTAAGTTCCCTGAATGATTCTGTTTCAATGCGGACATCGTTAAGATTCTGAAAGGCTATTTCCGTGCCATTATTTCTGTTTCTACTGGTCATATCTGCATAGGTGTAACGTATAGTCAGTGACATACTTTCCTCCCGTAAGCCATCTTCTGTAGTTGACTCGCCAACCGCCAGACATCCTTGTTATTAGTTGAGACGGCTATCCTTGCCGCTTGACGTGCGAGTTGTAAAAAAGGCGTAGTGATACGCACCGCCATGCAATCACGCATAGCGCTGTAATAGTTAGTTTTCATTGTTACCTCACTAGGTGAGCGATAGGGTGGTTATCTGGTGTTGGTGCGGTAGGTATTAGTAGTTCATTGTCATGTGGGGGATTTTATTACTAACAACTAACTTAATAAATTCAGTCGCTAATTTTTCATCAAATCCGTTACTGACTAACGCCTGTAATGTTTCTTGGTTATACTTGCGACGATGTTCCTTATCAGCCTGACGTTTAGCTTCTTCCTGACGCTTACGTTCTTCTTCTGCTAATCGTGCTTGTTCTGCTTCCTGTGCTTTCTTGCGCTCACGTTCGATAGCTAGTTGCTTCTCACGTTCGGCTCGCTCCTGAGCTTCTTTAGCATCACGCTCTGCCTTTTCCTTAGCTTCTTTTACTGCTTGCTCTGCACGTTGAATTGCTTCCTGCTTTTCACGCTCTGCACGTTCAGCGGCTTCTTTTGCTTCGCGCTCACGCCGTGCTGCCACTTCAATTTCTTGCCGTGCCTTTCGTTCAGCTTCGAGTCTTGCCTGTTCCGCAGCTTGTCGCTTCATTTCTTCTTCACGAGCAATGCGCTGGCGTTCTTCTTCAGCTTTGCGTAAATCAAACAGCTCGTTCATTTGCAGAGCTTCTTCATGATCAACTTCGATTTTCTTCTTAAGCGCTTCAGCTTCTTCGCGAGCTTTTTCTTGTGCTTCCCACTCTGTTAGTGGCTTGCGAATATCTGTGCTTAATGCATCTAGCTCGTCACGAAATATCTTGCGATTAGCATCAACTTTTTTGGGTAGCTCTTTTAACTTATCTACAACTGCTTTACCTTCCTTGTCGATATACGTTTTTGTTTGAGCAACTTTGTACGCCAGAGATGCAAAAGCCTTTCGGTTTTTAGCTACTGAGAAATCACTGTCGAGTTCTTTTCGCTCTTCTTCTGCTAGAGATTTAATGTGCTCTAACATCTGATTTACTTTTTCTGTCGCCGTAAACAAATCTAGCGCCGTAGCTTGTTCAATTACGACTAATTCATTTGCCATTTCCTATGTTCCTTATGTGCGTATTCCTCACTATTAATAGCGATATGAATGATTAAGTGGTGGGTTACTGCTGACCGAGGGCTTTTGCGATTGCTAGAGTGGCGATTCTAACTTAGCGACAACTTCGTCGAAATCAACTTCAAACTCTTCGCAGTAGTCTCGCAGTACAGTAAATTCAATGGAATTGTTTACAGCTTGAGCCTCATCCTGAGTAAGCAAATCATCACGGTAATCATAGAATGCTACGGCTGTTAATCGACCACCTAATATCTCCACTCCTGCATTTACAGACGGCTCCTTGCCATCTTCATACTCAACTACGAATGTCATTTTCCCCATGTCATACTCCCTCTTAACTATTTCGTGTTTCCTGTTAATTGAAAGCTAACATCACTATCAATCGAATTTAGAATGTTTACTTGTTCTTCTGCATCCTCCACATCTTCAGCTTGAATGAAGATAAAATGAAAGTGTTGTCCGTATGCAAAAAGTTGAACTTCAAACATTGTCATACTCCCTCCGTCATTAACTAAACACGATGCTAGTCATCAAGCTTGAGTTTTTGAATTAAGTTACTCACCGCGGTATCTACTGCTTCCTGAACGATGGTGTCGAATAGCTTGTTGCGTGCTTCTTCCGCTTTATTACAGCCTTCCTCATCATCGTCGTCGTAATCTATCCATAATCCAAAATCGACCTCGAAAAGTTTCTCTGGCCAGCAATATTGCACCCCGATTTTTGACTCATCGGCGTTATGAGCTTTCTTGATTAGAATCTGACGCCCGTGTGACTCAAACTCCTTAAACCATATTTCCATCTCTATCTCCTATCTATTAATCAACTCACCACAGCCCACAGAATGGACTGTAATTAGTTAACTGCGCCTGCTTTTAACCACGTCAGGCGAGGTGGTTCCTCACTTTCCACAGTCAAGGAAAATTGATATATTGGTTATTCCACAGTCAATATAAGGAATGATTTAAATGGCTATGTTTATAGTGAGAGTAGAATTACCTGATGCTAATTATTCAGACTATCAGGCTCTATATGATTTAATGGAAAGCTACGGATTTTCAAAGCAAATAACTGGTGATAATGGTGTAGTATACGATCTCCCTGATGCTGAATATTACTGCAATGGAGATTATGATATTGAAGCTGTAAGTAGCACAGCCTTCCAAGTAGCCCAATCAGTTAGAGCTAATGCTAAAGTTCTTGTAACTGAAACTGAAAGAATTAGATGGACGGGGCTTGTTTATTACTAAAGTCACAACCAATAGAACCACTACCACACATTTCAGGTTTTGGTTCTTCACTCTCTAATGTCACAAATGCTTTTCTAACTCTATGACCTAATTCTAAAATATCATCACGAGTTAATTTAAAATTGCGTCGATAACTATCAACTAGCATGGTTGATAGAACCGCACGAGCCGATTCTTGAGACGCTTCTGTTAAATCTTCAAATTTCATCTTACTTCTCCTATTTATCTCGCCGTAACCCCGAACTCACTGCTCGGCTGTTTTGTTTTAACTCCTGAAAATACTGCTACATTAGGTAAGCAACAGTTATCTACCGATGGTTTGAATTTAGGTTCAATATTTCTAGTAACTGGTATGTGACTTAATGACAGTGTTTTTTCTACTGATGTAAGTCTTTTCTCCTGAGGAAATACTGATTCTAATTTCAACTCAATATTCTTTTTTGCAATAGCTTCTGCTTTCCGTCTGGCGTGACGTCTATTTGCAGATGCTCCACGTAAAAACTCAGGCTTGCGTGACTTTTTGACTGTAATAGTTGCCATATATCCTCCAAACAGTTGGCTTTAGTGAGCGCAGGGATCGAAACCATGTTATTTCTGTTTATACATGGAATAGTCCCCATGTCGGGGCGGGACTCTCTGGTGTGAGTGAACACCCTGCGCTCATTAAAACCTTCTGAGAAGGTTGACGCTTTATCAGCGCCACCGTTCTGATAGCTAATACACAGCTCGCCATCATCGTTGTTAAAGAACATCAACGTGCTGTGTTCCGTTGATGTGATTAAATGTATACGATAAGTAGACGCATGTAAATACTAAATGTAGACATTTTTACAATAAATGAGTCAACTATCTGTATTTTCAGATAATTTATTTTCAAAAAAATCTCAGATTGGAATGCAGATCACTTCTTTGGAGGGGATAGGGCACAAAAAAGCCCTCGCGGGGAGGGCTGGGT
>PPYF01129545.1_pt1 | contig 35796 bp, 16 predicted proteins | sample 1559871 | NCBI WGS metagenome assembly PPYF01 (sample SAMN08240021, study PRJNA423297) | Human gut metagenome, whole genome shotgun sequencing project.
CCGCCCACCCGGCAAACCGAGCGCAATGACGCCCAGTGGACGGCCCCGGTGCTCCAGCCGGAGCCCATAGAGGTCCCGGCCGTGGAGGAGGAGCCCGCCCCGGAGCCGGAGGACCTGCTGCCGCAGGTAGTGTCACCGCTGGACGGCACCACCGTCACGGTGTTCAGCACCACGGAACTGATGTATGACGAAACCATGGCGGACTGGCGCACCCACAACGGGCTGGATATCCAAGCCGCCGAGGGTGACGCCGTCAAAACCGCCGCCAGCGGCATGGTGGTGTCGATCAAGAACGACGAGCTCATGGGAACCACCGTGGTCATCGAGCACGCCGGCGGCTACACCACCCAGTATAGCTGCCTGCAGGCCGAACCCCCGGTAACGGAGGGCCAGCAGGTGGCGGCGGGGGATATCATCGGTCTGGTGGGCAGCACCGCTGCCGCCGAGAGCAGCATGGGGCCCCATCTGCACTTCTCCGTGGCCAAGGACGGCGTCATCATTGACCCGTCGGAGTATATCGGCTAAGCCGTGCAGCGCTCCGGGTATCGTCCCCCCACCAACCACGCACCCATAAAAGGCCCCGCTGCGGCATCGCCGCAGCGGGGCCTTTTGCGAGAGCCGCAAAACCTGCCAAAAACGTTTGAAATGTATGGAATATTTGGCTAAAAATTTCAATATTTTTGGCTCATATGTTCAATTTTTATGGAAAACGCACAGAAAATTCGTGTACCATTTTGCCCAAAAGCCGCAGACAGTCCCGCCGCCGGTTTGGTATAATATACCCGGAACAAAAAGAGCCGTCCCGGACGGCGAAAACGCAACAGGGTGAAAGGAAAAGGATTATGGCCATCAAAATTGGTATCAACGGCTTCGGCCGCATCGGCCGTGTGGTGCTGCGGATTCTGGCGGAGGATCCGGAGCAGTACGAGATCTGCGGCATCAACCTCCGCAAGGCGGACGTGGATTACATGGTGTACCTGCTGAAATATGACTCCGTATTCCGCAACTTCAACGGCACGGTGGAGCACGAGGGCGGCGATCTGGTGGTCAACGGCCATAAGATCAAGGTGTTCAGCCAGTCTGACGCCGCCATGATCCCCTGGCATGAGTGCGGTGCCGAGTACATCATCGAGTCCACCGGTGCCAACAACACCACCGAGAAGGCCTCCCGCCACTTCAAGGGCGGCGCCAAAAAGGTGCTGCTGACGGCCCCCGCCAAGGACGAGGTGACGCCCACCTTCGTGTTCGGCGTCAACGACAGCCTGTACCGCCCGGATATGAAGGTAGTCTCCAATGCCAGCTGCACCACCAACTGTCTGGCCCCGCTGGCCAAGGTGGTGCATCAGGAGTTCGGCATCGAGCAGAGCCTCATGTCCACCATCCATGCCTCCACCGCCAAGCAGAAGGCCGTGGACTCCCGTGGCGGCAGCGACTGGCGCACCGGCCGCTCCATCCTCAACAACATCATCCCCACCTCCACCGGCGCCGCCAAGGCCGTGGGCCGGGTCATTCCCTCCCTGAAGGGGAAGATGACCGGCATGGCCTTCCGTGTGCCAACGGCGGACGTGTCCGTGGTGGACCTGACGGCCCGCCTGTCCCGCACCACCACCTATGCCGAGATCTGCTACGCCATCCGCCACGCCTCGGAGACGTACATGAAGGATATCATCGGCTACACCACCGATCAGGTGGTGTCCACCGACCTCATCGGCAATCCCTGCCCCTGCATCTTCGACGAGACTGCCGGCATTATGCTGGATCACGACTTCGTCAAGCTCATCGCCTGGTACGATAACGAGTGGGGTTACAGCAACATGGTGGTTCGTATGCTGCGGCATATGTACGAGCAGGATCAGGCTGCCCAGTAAACTTCTTTTTCACCCAAACCATACAAAACCGGGAGCGGAGCCGTTTCGGCCCCGCTCCCGGCCTTCTGCGCTCCATCGACAGGCAAGGCCCCTCCGTCATTTGGCTGAGGGGCCTTGCCCTATAAGGGGGGAAAAAGAAGGGGATCAGATTCAGAACCGCCGTCTCCGCCGACGGGGCGCCATACCGGTGACGGCTGCGCCGTACCTCCTGACGGTCCCGACGCTCTGTCTCACGGGGAAGCTCCCTTCGGTTTGTAACGATTCCGTGAATCCTGCGGCGGGGCGCTTGCTTTCGCCGGGACCGGGTGCTACACTTTATCTATTATGCAGTGCAGTTCCCAAGGAGGAGCGTTCTATGGTCAAATTCAGCGTGAAAAAGCCCCTGACCGTCTTTGTGGCGGTGCTGGCGGTGTTGGTGCTGGGCGTGGTGGCGTATCTGAAAATGACACCGGACCTGCTGCCCAACATGGATTTCCCCTATGTGGTCATCGTCACCACCGACCCCGGTGCCAGCCCGGAGGCGGTGGAGTCCGCCGTCACCCGCCCCATGGAGCAGTCCATGTCCACGCTGGATCGAATCAAGTCCGTGACCTCCACCTCGCAGGACAGCGTCTCCATGGTGGTGCTGGAGTTTGAGGACGGCGTGAACATGGACACCGTCAGCGTGGACATCCAGCAGAAGATCAACATCCTGCAAGGCTCTTGGGACGACGGCGTCGGCACCCCCTATGTGCTGAAGATCAACCCCTCCATGCTGCCGGTGCAGGTGGCGGCGGTGTCGTACAGCGGCAAGGATGTGACGGAGCTGTCGGATTTTGTGGAAAACACCCTCACGCAGAAGCTGGAGGGCATCTCCGGCGTAGCCAGCGTCACCGTCAGCGGCACGGTGCAGCGGCAGGCCCATATCATCCTCAGTCAGGAGAAGCTGGATGCCCTCACCGCCACGCTGCGGGAGGCTATCGGCAAGACACTGGACGAGACGGCCAGCCAGCTGGAGGGGACCCGCAGCCAGCTGGAGAGCGCCAAGGGGGCCATCCGCTCGACGGAGGAGTCCGCCGTCCGGGAGGCCGCCATGCAGGCCCTGACCGCCGTGCAGCAGTCTCTGACCACCCTCCGCAGCAGCGAGAGCCGGCTGGAGGCGAACCTGAAGGAGCTGGCGGAGATCCAGGCGCTGAAGGTGCAGCTGGATGCCAAAAACGCCGTCTATCAGGCCCGGATGGAGGCCATCCGGCAGGACGATTCCCTGACGGAGGAGGAGAAGGCGGAGCAGTTGGCCGCCATCGAAAACGACCCGGAGTACATCCAGCTGCAGGCGGACCTTGCGGAGCTGGAGCTGCGAATCGCCGCACTGAACACCTCGTGGGAGCAGGCGGCGGAGGACGCCAAGCGGTGGCGGGAGACGCTGGAGCAGCTAAAAGAGCAGATCCGCCGGCTGGAGGATGATTCCGAGGTGGCCTCCATTGCCGACAAGGTAACATCGGGAGTCATCACCATGGCCGATGGCGTCACCCAGCTGCTCTCTGCCAATGTGCAGCTGGACAGCGCCCTGACCCAGCTGGAGCAGGGTCTCCGGACGCTGGAGTCCTCCCGTGCCTCGGCGCTGGAGCAGGCGGACCTCTCCGGGGCTCTGAACATCCAGACCATCACCGCCCTGCTGACGGCTCAGAACTTCTCCATGCCTGCCGGGTATCTGCAGGAGGACGGCGTGAACTACATGGTCTCCGTGGGCGACAGCATCTCCTCCCGTCAGGAGCTGTCGGACATGGTACTCTTTGATCTGGGTCTGGAGGGCGTGGAGCCGGTGAAGCTCTCCGACGTGGCGGAGATCGTGGTGACGGATAACTCCGATGAGATCTACGCCAAGCTCAACGGCGACAACGGCGTCATCGTCTCCTTCAACAAGCAGTCCGCCTACGCCACGGCGGAGGTGTCCGACAACATTCAGACCCGCTGCGACACGCTGGAGAAAGAGTACGACGGCCTGCACTTCGTGCCGCTGATGGATCAGGGGGACTACATCTATATCATCATTAACTCCATCCTGTCCTCCTTGGGCTGGGGCGCTCTATTTGCGGTGCTGATCCTGTACCTGTTCCTGAAGGACCTGCGGCCCACCCTCATCACCCTCTGCTCCATCCCCGTCAGCGTGATCTTCGCCGTGGTGCTGATGTACTTCTCCGGCGTCACCATCAATATGATCTCCCTGTCGGGTCTGGCGGTGGCAGTGGGTATGCTGGTGGATAACTCCGTGGTGGTCATCGAGAATATCTACCGGCTGCGCTCCAAGGGAGCCACCGTCATTCAGGCGGCGGTGTCCGGTGCGGCGCAGGTGGTGGGGGCCATCACCGCCTCCACCCTGACCACGGTGTGCGTGTTCCTGCCCATTGTGTTCGTGGAGGGAATCACCAAGCAGCTGTTCACCGATCTGGCCTTGACCATGACGTATTCTCTCCTGGCCAGCCTCATCGTGGCCCTGACACTGGTGCCGGCCATGGCCTCCGGGATGCTGAAAAAGGAAAAGGCCGTGAAGGCCGGCCTGCTGGAGCGGGTCTATCCCGCCTACCGCAGGGCGGTGGGCTGGTCGCTGGGCCATAAGGCCGTGGTACTGCTGCTGGCGGTGGTGCTGCTGGCTGGCTCTGCGTGGGGTGCCGTCAGTCGGGGCTTCGTGTTCATGCCCCAGATCGATATGAATAACGTCAGCCTCACCGTCACCATGCCGGAGGGCATCAGCCGGGAGGAGGCGGTGGCACTGGCGGACGAGGTGGTGCGCCGGGCCGGTACGGTGGAAAATGTGGATGCCGTGGGTGCCATGATGTCCTCCGGCAGCGGCATGGATATGAGCAGCATGATGGGCGGCTCCGGCGGTGCCTATGACGTCACCGCCTACGTCACCATGCCGGAGGGGGCCTCCGGCGCCAAGGCAGGCAAGGCCATCGAGGAGCTGTGCGCCGACCTGCCCTGTCAGGTGACGGCCTCCGGCTCCATGGACAGTATGTCCACCTATCTGGCGGGCAGCGGAGTCTCTCTGAAGGTCTACGGCGATGACATGGAGGACCTCCAGTCCTCTGCCAAGGCGCTGGCGGCGACCCTGAAAACCGTGGAGGGTACCGGCGAGGTGTCCGACGGTCTGGAGGAGGCCACCACGGCCCTCCACATCTCCGTGGACCGCAACGCCGCCATGGAAAAGGGCGTCACCGTGGCGCAGGTGTATATGGCGGTGGCCTCTGCCCTGACCAACACCTCCGCCTCCTCCGGCCTGACGCTGGATGGGCTGGAGATGGAGGTTTCCGTCCAGTCCCCAGAGGAGAGCCGCATGACCCGTGAAAAGCTCATGGATCTGGAGATCACCCCGTCCAGTGGTACGGATCTGGACAGTATGAGTCACATAAGTGGTATGAGCGGCAGCACCTCCTCCATGGGCGGAATGTCTGCGCTGGTGGGCGGCAGCACGTCCTCCGGCGGCAGCGCCCTGACGGAGGCTGCCGGTCAGGAAGGGTCCGGCTTCCGTCTGGGCGACGTGGCCACCATTGAGGAGACCGTCAGCCTCGGCAGCATCCAGCGGGAGCAGCAGCGCCGCTGCGTTACCGTCACGGCGGAGGTAGCCGAGGGCTACAACGTCACCAAGGTCACTGCCGCCTCTCAGACGGCGGTGGCCGGGGTAGACCTGCCGCAGGGCATCACTGCCCAGTTCAGCGGCGAGAACGAGGCCATCATGGATGCCATGGGCCAGCTGCTGCTGATGCTGGGGCTGGGCGTGCTGCTGGTGTATCTGGTGATGGTGGCGCAGTTCCAGTCGCTGCGCTCCCCGCTGATCGTCATGTTCACCATCCCGCTGGCCTTCACCGGCGGCTTTCTGGCCCTGCTGATCTCCGGCATCGAGCTGAGCGTGGTGTCCCTCATCGGCTTTGTGATGCTGGTGGGCGTCATCGTCAACAACGGCATCGTGCTGGTGGACTACATCAACCAGCTGCGCCTGTCGGGGATGGAGCGGCGGGAGGCCATTGTGGAGGCCGGTGTCACCCGTCTGCGGCCCATTCTCATGACGTCCATGACCACCATTCTGGGCCTTGTGGTCATGGCCTTCGGCGGCGACGCCGGTACGGCTCTGATGCAGCCGGTGGCGCTGGTGTGCATCGGCGGTCTGCTGTACGCCACCCTCATGACGCTGCTGGTGGTGCCGTGTATGTATGACCTCTTCAGCCGCCGGGAGCTGCGGAAGGTGGAGGAGACGGACCTGCAGACGCTGGATATCTGATGAGATAGAGGACTCTTCGGAGACTTTCTCTGATAGGCAAATAGACAAAAAGCAGGCACATGGCCATCCGGCCATGTGCCTGCTTTTTGTCAGGATCCTGTATGGGACCGGCGCAGATGCTCCACCAGCGCATATACGATGCGGACATCTGCCTCCGTCAATCCGGCGATGCTGATGGCGGCGGGGCTGATCGCGGTGTTTTATTTTGCGCTGCGGCTCAGCGACAAGCGCAAAAACGGCTGAGCGGGACAGGGTTTTGCTCTGCATGGGAGATGGTCAAGGGATTTGACGCAGGATAGGCAGATCTCTGCCCGGCAAAGCCATGCTTGCCCTCGTCCATCTATGGTATTCTGAACAGAAAAAACAGGGAGACGGCCCGGATGGGCCGTCTCCCTGTGTTTTGATCCGCAGATATATGGCAGCGAGGAGGCTGCCGCCATTATGCGGTGCGGTGGCTGTTTCTCCGCCGGAGCACCAGCAGCAGGAGCGCCAGACCGGCGCAGGCTGCCAGCACGATCACCCACAGCGTCAGGGGTGCTTCGTCCCCGGTGGGGGTGGCAGGCAGCTGCTCGGTGACGGTGTCTGCCTGCCGGAGTTCACGGCTGGCCTGAGCGTCGGCAAAATACTTGCCGCAGGCGGCGCAGTACCAGTACTCGATGTTGCCGGGGGCCTCCGTGGTGGCGGCCTTGGCCTCCACATGGCGCAGATCGGCGTGACGATGGGCGTCCACGTCGCCGTAGGCCCCGCCGCAGACCTCGCACACGGCCCGGTCCACGCAAGTGGCCTCGCCGCCGGTGCAGCTCTCGGTTTCCGAAGCGCCGCAGCCGGAGATGGTGCAGGTGCGGGTGTGGGTGCCGTCGCCGTTGGAGCTCCAGTCGCCCCAGGTATGGCCGTCGTTGACGGTGATCTCCAGCCGGGACTCGTTGCCGGCAGGATCGGTGGCCGTCACCAGCTGCGTCCCCTCGGCGGGCCGGAGCACCAGCCGGCCCTCCGTCAGCTCCACGGGAGTGCCGTTTACGGTGACGGTGACGGGGTATGCGTCGGTGATGGTCAGGGTCACTGCGGCGCAGTACACGCCGCCGTTTTCAGCCCCGGTGATGGCGGGGGCCGTGGCGTCCAGCACCATGCCGTCGGAGCGGAGGCAGGTGACGTTGCCCGCCCGGTCGGTGATGCGGGCATAGACCACATACTCGCCGTCCGGAGCCAGCGCCAGCGCCTTTTCATAGGGCAGGAAGGTCTCCTGCTCCAGCGCCGGGATGTCCAGATCCTCGGCGCTCAGCAGATACTCCGTGGCCGCCACGCCGCTGGTCTCGTCGGCAGAGGTGATGACCACAGTCTGCTCCTCCCGATAGAAGAGGTCGAAGGTGATCCTGGACAGGAAGGACTGCCAGGCCGTCCGCTCGTCCACCCGGATCTCGCCGGTGGGCTGGGTGCGGTCGATGCGGTACTGCTCCGTTACCTGAGGGGAGATGGCGCCGGTGGCCAGATCCTTCACATAGAAGGTCAGCCGGCCCTCCGCCGTCTCGTCGGTGGCCCGCAGGGTCTGCTGCCACACGCCGTCGGCGGTGTCCGTCAGGGACAGGAGATAGCCCTCCGCCGCCGTCACCACGAAGTCGTGGTTGATCCAGTCGTTGGAGTTGACGGCATACTCGCCGCCGGTGAGGGCGTAGGGGAGGATGGAGGCAGTAATGCCGGTGGGCTGGGTCAGGGCGTAGTTCCCGGCGTCAGCGCCGGTGAGGGAGAACTCGGTGAAACGAATGGCGATGTCCTCTGCCGTCCGGATGGAGGTGAAGGAGGGAGTCCCCTTCACCAGCGCCACATGGTCGCCGGACACGGCGTTGCCCAAGGTGGGCTCACCGTCGTACTCCGCCCGATCCGTGCCGTCGTAGAGCTTATCCTGAATGTGCAGGTCCTCCGCCGTTACCGGCCGGACGGTGATGTCCGCCGTGGTGCCGGCAGGCTGGGAAGCCAGAGTGTAGTTTTCGGCGGCGTCGCCCTCCAGCGAAAAGCCGGAGAAGGAGACGGTCTTGCCGGTGCCGACGTTCTTGCCGTCGTAGGCGGCAGAGCCGGTGACGATGCGGAGGTCATTGCCGTCGAAGTTGGCGCTGAGGGTGCCGCCCGTCACGATGGTGGCGTCGGTGGTGCCGTCATAGGTCTTGGAGGGCTCCACGGTGACGCCGTCGATGGTGACACTCTTGGCGGTGATGCGGAAGTTCCGCTGGGCGCTGGCGGAGGCGTAATCATCGTCGGCCGCCGCCGTGACCCGAACGGTGTAGCTGCCCACAGCCTTGGGGGCCTGCGTGGTGAACTCGCCGCCCTGCGGCCGGTATTCCACCGTGAGAGCGCCGGTTCCGAGAGAGGTGATGGCGGGAGTTTCCACCGGCTGGCCGTTGTAGTCACGGCTCACGTCATCCAGAATGGCGACGCTGCCTTCGGCCTTCTGGACGGACAGGACCACGGAGGTCATGGCCGGTGCCTCGCTGGCCTCGTAGCGGGCGTTGTAGGCCACGCCCAAGGGGGCGTAGGTGACGTACAGGGTGTAGTCCCCGGCGGCCAGCGCCTGCAGCGTGGCGGCAGGCAGGGTCACGGTGCCGTCCTCGGCGGCGGTGAAGCCCGCCAGAGGCGTGCCGTCCGCCAGCTGCACGCCGGTGACGGTGTTGCCGTTGAGGGCGACGTGGAAGGAGACATCCTGTCCGCTGCGCTTAACATAGGTGATCTGCCGGGTATCCGCCTGAGCGTCGGTGTAGACCACCACGCCGTCGGAGTTCAGAACGGTGATGTTTCCGGCCCGGTCCGTGACCCGCAGGTACGCATAGCCCTTCTGGCCGGGCTGGATGGAGAAGCTGCCGCTGCCGTCGGTGAGGGACAGATCCGTCCAGCTGCCGGTGATGGCGTCCTGACTGGCAAAGACGGTGTCAGACAGCATCCATGCCGCCGTGTCCACGCCGCTGCCCAGGTCGGAGACCGTTACCGTCACGGTCTGGGTGCTCTTGAAGAACAGACCGAAGGTGACGGTGTTCAGGAACTGGCGGAAGGGATTCCCGGCGATGGTCAGCTCCGCCTCCGGCGGGGTGATATCCGCCACGCCGGTGACGGTGATGGTCAGGTCACCCTCCACGCTGGGGATCAGGCACTCGTCAAAGTCGGCATCGCCCATGCCGCCGGGGGTCTGGCCGTTGACCAGCAGGGAGTAATCCGGCAGCTTGGAGTAGCCGGGGGCGATATCCACCCGGAACCGGTAATCCTGCCCGTGGCGGACGGTGGTCTCGCCGGTGAAGGTGAAGCCTGTGCCGGTGGGCGGTGTCACGGTATAGGTCCGATACACCGACACCGTGACAGTGGTGCGGTTGCCGGCCACGTCTACGGCCACGATCTCGTGGGAGACGTTGTCGGCGGGGAGGGTATACAGGCTGCCCTCGGCGGTGGCGGGCTGGCCGTCCACCGTGACGGTGAAGTCATGGGCGTCGGTGACGGTGAAGGTCACGTCGCCGTAATAGGTCTCACCGTCGGTGATGCCGGTGATGACCGGGGCGTCGGCGTCCTCATCTGCCACATGGCCGCAGCCGCACAGCAGCTTCTGGTTCAGCCAGACGTACTGGTGCTGGGTATGGGGGACCACGTCCACGCCGCCGACGATGGGGACATAGCCGTTGATGATGCCGCCGTCGGAATAGGCGTAGCCCTCCGCCAGAAGGGCGGCGCAGAGGCTGCCATTGCTCTGCGTGATCTCGCCGAAGTGGCCGCCGGTGAGAGCGCCGCCTCCGCCGGACTGGACGGTGACGCTGCCGAAGGTGCCGGCGCTGGCGACCAGCTTGCCGCCATTGTCGATGGTGACATCACCGGTGAAGGTACCGCCGGTGACGGTGACGGTGTCGGAGATGGTGACGGCGCCGAGGAAGCTGCCGCTGGAGACGGAGGAGCCGTCCTGCATGGCCACGGCACCGTAGAAGGTGCCGCCTTCGATGCGGTTGGGCCCGAAGATGCTGGCGGAGTTGGTGTAGCTGCCGCCGGAGAGGGTGACGGTGGCATCCTTGGCCAGCGTCACCTTGCCGCCCAGCATCACGCCCTGCGCCGCCGTCAGCGTGAAGGAGCCGCTATTGACGGAGATGGGATCGGTGCTGCTGCGGAGGATCGTGAGGGTGCAGCCACGGTAGGCATCGGTCCGGGCCAACGCCAGAGCCTCCGACAGGGACAGGTAGTAGCCGGTGGAGCCGTTCAGCTCCACGGAGGCGGCTACCTCCGCACGGCACTGGATGCACCGATTGTCGGCATCCACGCCGGGGTGGTCACAGACCAGCTCCCGTACTGTCAGAACGTCGGTGCGGACGGAATAGCCCTTGTAGGAGAAGATGCCGTAGTACTGGGCCGGTCCGTCGATGAAGGCGTAGAGGGTGAAGGGGTTCTGCCAGACCAATGCACTGCCGTAGCTCTTGATCCGGTCGGGATCGCCCACCTGATACCACTGGAACTCGATGGTGGGTCTACTCTCGGGGATGTGGAAGGTGACCTCCGTGACGAACTCCGGCCGGTAGCCGACGGGGGTGGTGGGATAGAGGTCCGTGTCCACAGGGTAACGGGTGATGGTGAAGGGAGGTGTGGTGACGGTGACGTCCTCCAGATAGCGGAGATTTTCCTCCATGACCACGTCACCGGTATTGGCGTAGGTGCCGTCGGCCTTCTGGAAGGTATAGCCCTCCGCCGGGAAGGACAGAGGCGTGCGGGAGGTATCCTCGCCGCTGTAAGCGATGCGGGCGAAGGTGCCGCCGGTGACGGACAGATCAGCGCTGTCGGAGGCCAGATACACCCGGTTGAACTGGCCGCCGGTGATGGCGACATGGCCGCCCAGCACCAAAATGGTGCCGTCCCGCCACAGCTTACCGCCACCCTGACTGTCGCAGATGGTAAAGCTGCCATCGATCATCAGATCGTTGGAGCCGGAGAGGGTCTTGCCGTTGAGATCCAGCGTATAGGTGCCGGTGGGGAGGCCCATGCTGCTCCAGGGGGCATCCCTCAGCAGGGTGATGGCGGAGCCCTCCAGCGTTGCGGCATACTGGGCAGCGTCCTCAAAGTCGGCGAAGTAGCGGAGGGTATCATCCTTAGCCACCTTGGCCACCATCTTGGTGTCGCAGATGCGGCAGGTGATGCCGTCGATCTCATCGTGGGGGCAGGAGGCCACGGCGACATTTTCCAGCGTGGGCGTGATGTCACTGCGGCGGATCAGCTGGCCGTCCGCCTGCTGATAGGCAGTGTGGAAGGCCAGAGCCGCACGGGGATATGCGGCATCCTCCGACGTAATGCGGGCGAAGGTGCCGCCGAAGAGGGTCACGTTGTAGTCCTGAAGGTCCAGCGTGTTTTCAAAGCAGCCGGCCTCCACCGTCAGGCGGCCGCCCTTTACCGTCAGTGCCTGACCGGTGATCTTGCCGGAGCTGGTGCTGTCACGGATGGTGAGGCTGCCGGAGCTCTGCTCCAGCGTCATGGGAGCCGACAGGGTCAGGGTGTGGCCCTCCAGCGCCAGCACGGCTCTTATGCCGTCCAGAGAGAAGGCATCGGCAGGCAGAGAGACATTGGTCAGCATGACCACTGCCGTGAAACGGGCGCCGTCCTCGGCGGCATCGGCGGAGGTCAGCGCATCCTCCAGATGCGGGAAGAAGGCGTCGTTCCACCGGGCCTCTGCCTGAAGGCCGCAGTGACTGCACAGGCCGGTATCGTCAAAGCTGTGACCGGCGTACCACTGGAAGTGAACGGTGGTGCCGTTGCCGGCCTCGTCGGTGACGGTCAGGGTCTGCTGTCCCTCCTGAGAGCCGGAGACGGCGCTGAGGCGGAGGACATACCAGCCATCCTCGGCGGCGTAGGTCATCTCCGTGCCGTTGAGGGTGACGCTCTTGAGATGGTCATCCCGGAAGGCGATGCGGAGACCGTCCTCACAGTAAATTTGGTTCTCGGCCACATCGGAGGAGATCTCCGGGGCGGTGGCGTCCACCGTCAGGTCAGCGGTGCTGAGGTAGGTGACATTGCCCGCCCAGTCGGTGATCCTGGCATAGACGATGCTGGTCTGATCGTCCGGCAGGGCCACGGCCTTGCCGGGATAGGACTGGAACTGATCGGCAAGATCGCCCATCTTGTCGGAGGTATAGCGCTGATCCGTCACCAGATACTCCACCGTCACGGGGTAGAGTTCGGGGTCATAGCCGGCGTGGTCAACGCTGTCATCGGCAGCCTCGATGGTGAACCGGGCGCCGGTGGGGAAGAACAGGCCGAAGGTGACGGTGTTCAGGAAGTCCTGCCACCAGTTGTTTTCATCGATGATGATCTTGCCGGTGGGCGTGCGCAGGTCCTTGAGGGGAGTGCCGTAGGAGACGCCGCACAGGGAGCAGACCGGCAGCGTAAAGTAGCTGTCCGGCATCTGGCCGTCGTGGGGGCAGGCATAGCCGCAGCCACAGTAGCCCGGCCGTCCGCTGCGGACGTTGTGGGTGTGGGCCACCACCTGCACCTCGCCGCTGAGCGTATAGGTGCCGGAGAGGCGGCTGAAGGAGGGCTCGGTACCCAGATCCACCGGCGTGCCGTCGGCGTGGGCCAGCGCATAGCCCTCCTTCAGAATGGCCAGAAGGGTGGCGGCGTTGGCCTCCGTCTCGTGGATGGAGTAGGACAGGCCGTTGTGGAAGGTGCCTCCGGCGATGGAGACGTGGGGCGTCTCCGTCGGAGCAGAGGCGTAGGTGCCGGCAACCCGGCCGGTGAACTCGCCGCTCTCGATGGTGAGACGGGCGCCGTCGGGGGCATAGACGGAGGCGCTGGTGTCGCCGTTGGGGGGCGTGGCCCCGATGGCGGTGACATTGGCCAGCGTCACATGGGTGTCGGTGCCCAGAAGGGTCAGGGCCTGGGCCTTGCTGTCGTTGCCGGTGTAGAGGTTCTCCAGCGTGCCGTTTTCGATGCGGAGCTGGCCGCCGGTGACGGTGACGACGCCCTCCTTATCGTCGGAGGTCTTGCCCGCTATGGTGTGGTTGTGGAGGTCCAGCGTGAACCGACCGCCGGTGATGGTCACTACCGGGTCGTGGACCAGAGGCGTGCCGTCGTCGATGAGATCTGTCAGCAGCCGCAGGGTGCAGCCCTGATGCTCCTCCGTCTGGGCGGCGGTGAAGGCTTCGCCGGCGGCGGCATAGCGCTGGGTGACGGCACCGTCCGTCAGCAGCACAGCCTCGTATACCCGCTTGCCGCACTTGGTACACAGGCCGGTATCATCGCTGGCGCTGTGGAGGCAGGCGGCTGCGGACAGGGACAGGGCCGCCGTGCCGTCCTTCCGGTATTGCTTGTTGGAGAAGGCGTAGCCATCAGTGAGGGTGTCGGCCTCTGCATCGTAGGCGGAGGAGGCGGTGATCTCCGGCAGGAGGCCGCCGTCTGCCAGAGCGGTGGCGTAAAGGGCCGTGTTCCGGCCGGTGACGTAGAGACTCAGAGGCTGGGCGGCGTCCTCGGTATTGGTCATGGTGAGGGTAGAGCCGGTGCCGAGGATCCGCATCCCGTAGCTGCGGTCATCGTTGGAGACACCGGCTCTGGCGTAGATGGTGCCGCCGCTGAGCTGGGTCTTGGACTTGTTGGAGACCACGCTGAGGGCCGCCAGTGTCCCGGAACTGGCGTTAGGGGTGTCGCCGGTGGTGGCCCGGAGGGTGCCGCCGCTCATGGTCAGCTCATTGCTTCCGCAGAAGCCGTAGGCGCTGTAGTCCAGTTCCCGGTCCGTGCCGTTGGCGGTGCCGATCAGCTCACCGCCGGTGATCTTGGCGGTGCCGGTGCAGTAAAGGCCGTAGGCGTTAAACTGGCCGCCCCAGGTCTGGTAGGACGAGTCGGGGCTGCCGGAGATGCCCTCCAGCTTGCCGCTTTCCATCATGAGACGCTTGAACTCGACGCCCACATTTCTGGAGCTGGTGCAGGACACGCCGCCCTGACCGAAGACGCAGCCGTCGGTGAGAGTGAAGCGGCTGTCGCATCGGACACCCTTGGAATCGCCCTTGACGGAGGTGCCGCCGTAGCCCAGCACCTTGGAGTTCTCTCCGGACACGGTGAGCCAGCTGACGGCATTGAAGCCGACGCTCTCATAGGAGCTGTTGACCTGTCCGCCGGTGGCGGTGACGGTGGCGCCGTTCTTGACGATGATCTCCTCGCCGGCGAACACGCCTTGGCTGCCGTACTGGTCACTCTCGCCGCCCATGGCCGTCAGCTGAGTGCCGTCCAGCTCCAGCGCATTGACGGAGCTGTAATCCACGTACAGGCCGTAGCTGTATCGACTCAGGGCGTGGCCTGCGGCGGCGGTCACCTTGCCCAGTCCCATGGTCCAGGTGTCGCCCCGGCCACTGCCCTGCTTGTCGAAGTACAGACCATAGCTGGCATAGCCGGTGCGGGCGGTGAGCTGGGCCTCCACGGAGCTGCCGTGGGTGGTGAGGCGGCCCCGGAGGCCGACGCTGCTGCCGTCGTCGGCGGAGGCAAAGTCCGGACCGGTGGCCCGGAGGATGCCGTTATCCAGCGTGACATTGGCGCAGATGGCTGCACCCTCGGTACCCTCGTCGGTCTTGAGCACGGCACCGCCGTCGGGGTCGTCATACTCCACCGTCAGCGTGCCGGGGATGAACATATCCAGCGTGGCGCTGCGCCAGCCCCGGCCATAGACCGTCAGGCTGCCGCTGCCCCGCAGCTTCACCTCGCCGCTGCTGTATACGGTGGATCTGCTGCCGCCGGTGAGGGTGCTGGCGGTACCGTCGGCCAGATCGATGGTGGCCCCGTCGGGCAGGATCAGCGCATGGGTGCTGTCGTCGCTGACCGTCAGGGTCAGGCCCGTGAGGGTCAGGGTCTTGGTGCTTTGTGTCCACGACCAGCCGTCGCCGGAGGTATCCTCCGTGATGGCGGTCAGGTCCATGGGAGTGGTCACCGGCGGCGTCTCCTGAGCCAGGACCTCCATCGGCAGCATGGACAGGACCATGACGACCGACAGGATCACCGACAGGAGCTGCTGCACGGTCTTACTGCGCAAGTGCATTCGATCATCTCCTTATCAATTCCATTTGCCTGCCTGCCGGTATCGGCAGGGCATATTACAACATCTATATTCTATCGGGATGCCTCCGCCGCCGCAACGGCTTTGGCACAAACGGTCAAAATTTGACACAAACGGTTGATTTGTGATAAAGAGGGCGATGGACAGACCATCGGAATGCATATAAAAACACGGGGTCTGCGGCAGCGCCGCAGACCCCGTGTCCGGAATGAGAAGGCTTATTCGTAGATTTTGGCGGTCTCCTCGCCTCGCAGCACCCGCAGAGCGCCCTCCGCCAGCGCCAGCAGCTCGCCCTCGCCGGGGTACACCGTCACCGGTGCGATCCAGCTGACGTAGCCCTTCAGGGCGTCCACCGTCTCCTGACCGTGGGCAATGCCGCCGGTAAGGATGATCTGATCCACCTGCCCCTTCATGGCGGCGGCCATAGCACCGATCTCCTTGGCGACCCGGTAGTGGAAGGCGTCGATGACCTCCTGCACCTTGGCGTCGGTGGCGGCCCGGCGCATCAGCTCCTGCATATCCGTGGAGCCGGTGTAGGCCAGCAGACCGCCGTTGCCGGTGATCATGCGGCGAATTTCCTGCTCGGTATACTTGCCGCTGAAGCACAGATCCACCAGTGCGCCGCTGGGCAGCGTCCCGGACCGCTCCGGGGAGAAGGGACCCTCGCCCTCCAGAGCATTGCCGGTGTCCACCACCTCGCCCTTGACGTGAGCACCCACGGACACGCCGCCGCCCATGTGGCAGACGATGAGATTCAGGGACTCATAGGGCTTGCCGATCTCCTTGGCGTAGCGCTTGGCCACGGCCTTCTGGTTCAGGGCGTGGAAAATGCTGCGGCGGGTGATGAGGGGGTGGCCGGAGTAGCGGGCCAGAGGCGCCAGCTCATCCACCACGGGGGGATCCACGATGTAGGAGGGGATGTGCAGCGCCGAGCCGATCTCACGGGCCAGCAGGCCGCCCAGGTTGCTGGCATGGTGGCCGTAGGGACCCTTTTTCAGGGTGTCGATCATGGCATCGGTGGTGAGGTAAGTACCGCCGTGGACAGGCTTGAGAACGCCGCCCCGGCCGCACACGGCGCTGAGGCTCTCCAGCGGGATATGGTGCTCCTCCAGCACCTTCAGGACCAGCCGGCGGCGGAAGGTCTCCTGCTGGGGAATGGTTTCGAACTGGGCCAGCTCCTCGGCAGAGTGGTGCAGGTTCTCCTCAAACAGCATCTTCTCGTCGTCAAACACGCCGATCTTGGTGGACGTGGAGCCGGGATCGATGGTCAGAATTCTGTAAGACATAAGACATACCTCCTGTATGCGTGTATCGTTTGCTCTTTTTTTAACGAATCGATTATAACACCGGTCAAAACCTCCGTAAATGGCATTTTTCACCATTTTGCGGCACTTTTTTGCAGGAAATCCTGTTTATTTTTTGCCAGCATTGACAGGCGGGAAGCCGAGCGGCACTTACGCCTGCCCGGAGGAGGTGTCCAGCTGCAGGACCACGGGGCAGTGGTCGCTGCCGTAGACCTCCGTGCGGATGGCGGCGTCCGTCACACGGGGCAGCAGCCGCCGGGACACGATGAAGTAGTCGATGCGCCAACCGGCGTTCTTCTCCCGTGCGTGGAAGCGGTAGCTCCACCAGGAGTAGGTGACCTCCTCCGGGTGCAGGGTGCGGAAGGTGTCGGCAAAGCCGCTTTCCAGCAGCCGGGTCATTTTCGCTCGCTCCTGGTCGGAGAAGCCGGGGTTTTGGCGGTTGGTCTTGGGATTTTTCAGGTCCATCTCCTGATGGGCCACGTTCAGGTCGCCGCAGTACACCACGGGCTTTTTCCCGTCCAGCTCCAGAAGATACGCCCGCAGATCGTCCTCCCACTGCATCCGGTAGGGGAGCCGCTTCAGCCCGTCCTGACTGTTGGGGGTATAGCAGCACACCAGATAGAAGTCCGGGTACTCTGCCGTGATGACCCGTCCCTCGTGGCGGTGGATATCCTCTCCGAAACCGTAGGTGACGGACAGGGGCTCCTCCTTGGTCAGCACCGCCGTGCCGGAGTAGCCTTTTTTATCGGCGGAGTGAAAGTAGCGGTGATAGCCCTCCAGATCGAACACCGCCTGCTCCGGCTGGAGCTTGGTCTCCTGCAGGCAGAGGATGTCCGGGTCCTCGTTTTTCACATATTCCAGAAAGCCCTTGGTCAGGCACGACCGCAGGCCATTGACGTTCCAGCTTACCAGCTTCATAGGGGATTCCTCCTGTTTTCGGCGGGATTTTCTGATATTATACCGTGTTTCCGCGGGAAAAGCAACAAAGCGGTTGACAGACCGGGCGGCATGGGATAAACTGAACGTGTCTATCGTCCCGGCCCGTGGCTCCGTGCGCCGCTGCGGCGCTTTTTCTTTGCCCGGACGGTGGCGGTTCTGTGCCTGTAATTTTAAGCCGTCCTTCCATTCGGGACGGCGGAAAAGGAGATATCCACCCATGGAAAAGAAGAAGTTCTATATCACTACCCCCATTTACTACCCCTCCGACAAGCTCCACATCGGACACACCTACTGCACCGTGGCCACCGACGCCATGGCCCGCTATAAGCGGCTCACCGGCTGCGATGTCATGTTCCTCACCGGCACCGACGAGCACGGCCAGAAGATCGAGGACAAGGCCAAGGCCGCAGGCAAGACCCCCAAGGAGTTTCTGGATGAGATCGTGGAGGGCCCCAGAGGGATCCTCGACCTATGGAAGCTGATGAACATCTCCAACGACCGGTTCATCCGCACCACCGATGACTATCATGTGGCCGCCATCCAGAAGATCTTCCGGAGGATGTATGACAAGGGGGATATCTATAAGGGGACCTACCGGGGTAAGTACTGCAAGCCCTGCGAGAGTTTCTGGACCGAGAGCCAGCTGGTGGACGGCAAATGCCCCGACTGCGGCCGTGAGGTGACGGACGCCGAGGAGGAGGCCTACTTCTTCCGGCTGAGCAAGTACGCCGACCGGGTGCGTCACCTGCTGGAGGACACGGATTTTCTGGAGCCCCGGAGCCGTGTCAATGAGATGGTCAACAACTTCATCAAGCCCGGTCTGGAGGATCTGTGCGTCAGCCGCACCAGCTTCTCCTGGGGCATCCCGGTGGACTTCGACCCCGGCCACGTGGTCTATGTGTGGGTGGATGCCCTGTTCAACTACACCACGGCGCTGGGCTTCCTGAACGACAAGTATAACGACTATGAGAAGTACTGGCCCGCCGATGTCCACTTCGTGGGCAAGGAGATCGTGCGCTTCCACTCCATCATCTGGCCGGCCATGCTCATGAGCATGGAGATGCCCCTGCCCAAGAAGGTCTACGGCCACGGCTGGCTGCTGCTGGACGGCGGCAAGATGTCCAAGTCCAAGGGCAATGTGGTGGATCCCTATCTGCTGGCGGAGAAGTTCGGTGTGGATGCCCTGCGGTTCTTCCTGCTGCGGACCTTCCCCTTCGGCAGCGACGGCAATTTCTCCAATGAGCTGCTGATCCAGACCATCAACATCGACCTGGCTAACGATCTGGGCAATCTGGTGAGCCGCACCACCGCCATGGTGGAGAAGTACTTCGGCGGCACTCTGCCCACGGAGCGGCAGGAGGGCGAGTTGGATACGGAGCTGAGGACCATGGCCTCTACCCTCCGGGATCGCTATGAGGCGGAGATGGAGCGCTTCCAGTTCCAGAATGCACTGGAGCAGGTGTTCAAGACCATCCAGCGGGCCAACAAGTATATCGACGAGAACGCCCCGTGGGCGCTGGCCAAGGATCCCGCCAACCGGGTGCGGCTGGCTACGGTGATGTATCATCTGCTGGAGACCATCCGCATCTGCGCCACGCTGCTGATGCCCTTTATGCCGGAGAGCGCCGAGAAGATCTTCGACCAGATCGGCGCTTGCCAAGGCTGCCGGACATGGGAGAAGGCCAACGTATGGGGCTCCCTGCGCCCCGACGCCACGGTCCACAAGGGCGAGGCCCTGTTTCCCCGTATCGACGCCGAAAAGGCGCTGGCAGAGCTGGAGGAGCTGGAGGCTCAGCAGCGCAAGGCGGCGCTGCCGGCGCTGGAGGTGGAGCCCTACGCGGAGGAGAAGGTGGACTTCGACACCTTCTGCAAGTCCGACCTGCGGGCGGTGAAGATCAAGAATTGCGAGCCGGTGAAAAAGAGCGACAAGCTGCTGAAGTTCACGCTGGATGACGGCTCCGGCACGGATCGGGTCATCCTCTCCGGCATCCGGCACTACTATGAGCCGGAGCAGCTCATCGGCAAGACCGCCGTGGCCATTCTGAATCTGCCGCCCCGGAAGATGATGGGCATCCCCAGCTGCGGGATGCTGATCTCCGCCGTTCATAAGGAGCGGGGGGAGGAGAAGTTGCACCTGCTGCTGCTGGACGACGCGATCCCCGCCGGCGCCAAGCTGTGCTGAGACGCCATATGATATCATAATAAATAACAAACAGGCGGGCGGCCCATCGGGCTGCCCGCCTGTTATTTATATGTGCTTGTGCGGGGCATTTTCCGGTCTGCGGCAGCAAAAAAACCGACCCGAAGAAAAATCGAGTCGGAAGGGGTTGACAAACGCAGACACATTTGGTACAATAAGACGCTTATATTCGGATAGTGGGGCCATATTCCCATCTCATCCGTAAGTGTATGATACCAGCTTTCGGCGGAAATTACAAGCGGGAACGGCAGAAAACGGACAACTGACCCGTGCGTATCACGACGAAGGCGGCGCCCCGTGGCGGGGGAGAGCCTGTGCCGGAGACGGCCCCTGCGGAGGCCGGGACAGGCGGCGTGGATGTGTAAGAGGATGTTAAAAAGCTAAAAGAAAGGCGTGAGTGTTGAAGATGGCCAAGGACAAGTACTATGGCAAGACCCTGCGAAAGAATTTTGCCAGACACGAGGAAGTCATGGCGATGCCCGACCTGCTGGAGATCCAGAAGAAATCCTACAAGTGGTTTCTGGACACCGGCCTGCGGGAGGTGTTTGCGGACGTAGCCTCCATCACGGACTATGCCGGTAATCTGGAGCTGAGCTTTATCGATTACAGCATGGACGAGAAGCCCAAGTATGACGTGGAGGAGTGCAAGGCCCGTGACGCCACGTATGCCGCCCCCATGAAGGTCAGCGTGCGGCTGCGGAACAAGGAGACGGGTGAAATCAAGGAGCAGGAGATCTTCATGGGTGATTTCCCCCTGATGACCCACTCCGGCACCTTTGTCATCAACGGCGCCGAGCGTGTGGTGGTCAGCCAGATCGTCCGCTCCCCCGGCATCTACTACGGCAAGGAGATCGACCTCAAGACCGATCTGCCCCTGCTGACCTCCACCGTCATCCCCTACCGTGGCGCATGGCTGGAGTACGAGACCGACACCAGCGAGGTGTTCTGGGTCCGCATCGATAAAAACCGGAAGCTGCCCATCACCTGCCTGATCCGTGCGCTGGGCCTCAAGACTGACGGCGAGATCATGGACCGCTTCGGTGACGATCCCCGCATCGTGGCGACCCTGGAGAAGGACGCCTGCAAGACGTATGAGGACGCCATGCTGGAGATCTACCGCAAGCTGCGCCCCGGCGAGCCCCCCACGCTGGACTCCGCCGAGACCCTGATGCAGAACCTGTTCTTCGATCCCCGGCGGTACGATCTGAGCATCGTGGGCCGGTATAAGTTCAATAAGAAGCTGACCCTGTGGACGCTGGCCAAGGGCCAGCAGCTGGCTATGCCTGTGGCCGACCCCGCCACCGGAGAGATCCTCTTCGACGAGGGCCACGTCCTCACCGGCGCAGAGTGCCGGGAGCTGGACGCCATCGGCGTGGCGGAGGTCTCCGTGAAGCTGGACAGCGGCGATGTGATCCGGGTGTTCACCAACCGGATGTGCGACATGAGCCGCTACGTGGATTTCGATCCCAAGGAGTGCTGCGGCATCAAGGAGCGGGTGCGCTTCGACGTGCTGCAGGAGCTGCTGGGCCAGTACAACGGCGAGGAGTTGATGGAGCAGTGCAGGCTCCACGCCGACGATCTGGTGCCCAAGCACATCATCGTGGACGACATTCTGGCCTCCATCAACTATATGAACGCTCTGGCCCACGGACTGGTCAACAAGGATGATATCGACCATCTGGGCAACCGCCGCCTGCGCTGCGTGGGCGAACTGCTGCAAAACCAGTTCCGCATCGGCTTTAGCCGCATGGAGCGTGTCATCCGGGAGCGCATGACCATTCAGGATCTGGATATCGTCACGCCCCAGAGCCTCATCAACATCCGGCCCGTTACGGCGGCCATCAAGGAGTTCTTCGGCTCCAGCCCCCTGAGCCAGTTCATGGATCAGACCAACCCGCTGGCGGAGCTGACCCACAAGCGGCGTCTGTCCGCCCTGGGACCCGGCGGTCTGTCCCGTGAGCGTGCCAACATGGAGGTCCGTGACGTGCATTACAGCCACTATGGCCGTATGTGCCCCATCGAGACGCCTGAAGGCCCCAACATCGGCCTGATCTCCTATCTGGCCACCTATGCACGGGTCAACGAGTACGGCTTCATCGAGGCCCCCTTCCGCCGGGTGGAGCATCCCTCCGGCCGTGTCACCGACGAGATCACCTATATGACCGCCGACGTGGAGGATCAGTACATCGTCTGCCAGGCCGCCGAGCCGGTGGACGAGAACGGCTGCCTCATCGGGCCCCGTATCACCTGCCGCCATCAGGACGAGACCATTCAGGTGGAGCCGGAGTATGTGGACTATATGGACATCTCCCCCCGTATGATGGTGTCCATCGCTACGGCCATGATCCCCTTCCTGCCCAACGACGACGCCAACCGTGCGCTGATGGGCGCCAATATGCAGCGGCAGGCCGTGCCTCTGCTGCGGCCGGAGGCCCCCATCGTGGGCACCGGTATGGAGCATAAGATCTGTCTGGACTCCGCCGTGGCGGTGCTGGCCGAGGGCGACGGTATCGTCACCAAGGTGGACGCCACCAACGTGTCCGTCAAGTATGACGCCGGCGAGACCAAGGACTATAAGCTCATCAAGTTCCTGCGCTCCAACCACGGCACCTGCATCAACCAGAAGCCCATTGTTTCCGTGGGCGAGCGGGTCCACGGCGGCGACGATCCCACGGTGCTGGCCGACGGCCCTGCCACGCAGGAGGGCGAGATCGCTCTGGGCCGCAATATTCTGGTGGGCTTCATGACGTGGGAAGGCTACAACTACGAGGACGCCGTGCTGCTCAACGAGCGGCTGGTGAAGGAGGATGTGTATACCTCCATCCATATCGAGGAATATGAGATCGACGCCCGTGACACCAAGCTGGGGCCTGAGGAGATCACCCGTGACATCCCCAACGTGGGCGAGGATGCTCTGAAGGATCTGGACGAGCGGGGCATCATCCGGGTGGGCGCCGAGGTCCACGCCGGGGACATTCTGGTGGGCAAGGTCACCCCCAAGGGCGAGACCGACCTCACCGCCGAGGAGCGCCTGCTGCGGGCCATCTTCGGCGAGAAAGCCCGTGAGGTCCGTGATACATCCCTGAAGGTGCCTCACGGCGAGAGCGGCATCATCGTAGATGCCAAGGTATTTACCCGTGAAAACGGCGACGAGCTGGGGCCGGGCGTGAATCAGGTGGTCCGTGTCTACATCGCTCAGCGCCGCAAGATCCAGGTGGGCGACAAGATGGCCGGCCGTCACGGCAACAAGGGCGTCGTGTCCCGTGTGCTGCCGCAGGAGGATATGCCCTTCCTGCCCGACGGCACGCCGCTGGATATCGTGCTGAACCCCCTGGGCGTTCCCTCCCGTATGAACATCGGTCAGGTGCTGGAGGTCCATCTGGGCTACGCCGCCAAGACTCTGGGCTGGAAGGTGGCCACCCCCATTTTCGACGGCGCCACCGATAAGGATATTTCCGAGGCTTTGCAGCTGGCGGGCCTGGACCCGGAGGGCAAGAGCTGGCTGTACGACGGCCGCACCGGCGAGCGCTTTGACAACAAGGTCACGGTGGGCTATGTGTACTTCCTGAAGCTGCACCATCTGGTGGATGATAAGATCCACGCCCGTTCCACCGGCCCCTATTCTCTGGTGACCCAGCAGCCCCTGGGCGGCAAGGCCCAGTTCGGCGGCCAGCGCTTCGGTGAGATGGAGGTGTGGGCGCTGGAGGCCTACGGCGCCAGCTACACCCTGCAGGAGATCCTCACCGTCAAGTCCGACGATGTGACGGGCCGTGTCCGCACCTACGAGGCCATCGTCAAGGGCCACAACGTGCCGACCCCCGGCGTGCCGGAGTCCTTCAAGGTGCTGGTGAAGGAGCTGCAGTCCCTGTGCCTGGATATTCAGGTGCTGGACGAGGACGGCAACCAGATCGAGCTGAAGGAGGACGAGGACGCTCTGGATACCTTCAATCTGGCCCGGATGGATGCCGACGACGAGCGCCAGAACCGCTATGCCGACGACAACGAGCTGGCGGATGCGGGCTTTGACTACGTGGCCGACGAGGAAGTGGACGCTTCCTACGACGGCGACGGGGAAGAATTTTAAGGACAGGAGGAGCAGCATACTATGAGTTACGCAACATTTGACGCCATTAAAATCGGAATCGCTTCTCCGGAAATGATCCGTGAGTGGTCCTACGGCGAGGTGAAGAAGCCGGAGACCATCAACTACCGCACCCTGAAGCCGGAGCGGGACGGCCTGTTCTGTGAGCGCATCTTCGGGCCCACCAAGGACTGGGAGTGCCACTGCGGCAAGTATAAGAAGATCCGCTATAAGGGCAAGATCTGTGACCGCTGCGGCGTGGAGGTCACACGGGCCAAGGTGCGCCGTGAGCGCATGGGCCACATCGAGCTGGCCACCCCCGTCAGCCATATCTGGTACTTCAAGGGTATCCCCTCCCGGATGGGCCTGCTGCTGGATATCAGCCCCCGTATTCTGGAGAAGGTGCTGTACTTCGCCGCCTATATCGTCACCGATCCCGGCGAGACGCCGCTGGTGAAGAACCAGATCCTCTCCGAGAAGGAATACCGGGATATGCGGGAGAAGTATGAGGATGACTTCGATGCCGGTATGGGCGCCGAGGCCGTGAAGAAGCTTTTGCAGCAGGTGGATCTGGAGGGCCTGAGCCAGCAGCTCCACGCCGAGCTGAAAACCGTCTCCGGCCAGAAGAAGGCCCGTGTGGTGAAGCGGCTGGAGGTGGTGGATGCCTTCCGCCTGTCCGGCAACAAGCCGGAGTGGATGGTCATCGACGTGCTGCCGGTGATCCCCCCGGAGCTGCGCCCCATGGTGCAGCTGGACGGCGGCCGGTTCGCCACCTCTGACCTCAACGACCTGTATCGCAGGGTCATCAACCGCAACAACCGCCTCAAGCGCCTGATGGAGCTCAACGCCCCCGACATCATCGTCCGCAACGAAAAGCGGATGCTGCAGGAGGCCGTGGATGCCCTCATCGACAACGGTCGCCGTGGCCGTCCCGTCACCGGCGCCAATAACCGTGCCCTCAAGTCCCTGAGCGATATGCTCAAGGGCAAGCAGGGCCGCTTCCGCCAGAACTTGCTGGGCAAGCGTGTGGATTACTCCGGCCGAAGCGTCATCGTGGTGGGCCCCGAGCTGAAGATCTACCAGTGCGGCGTACCCAAGGAGATGGCCGTGGAGCTGTTCCGCCCCTTCATCATGAAGAAACTGGTGGAGGACGGCTCCGCCAACAACATCAAGTCCGCCAAGAAGATGGTGGATAAGGGCCGCACCGAGGTGTGGGACGCTCTGGACGAGATCATCAAGGATCACCCCGTGATGCTCAACCGTGCGCCTACGCTGCACCGTCTGGGCATTCAGGCCTTCGAGCCGGTGCTGGTGGAGGGCCGTGCCCTGAAGCTGCACCCCCTGAACTGCACCGCCTTCAACGCCGACTTCGACGGCGACCAGATGGCGATCCACGTCCCCCTGTCCGCCGAGGCTCAGGCCGAGGCTCGTCTGCTGATGCTGTCGGCCAACAACCTGCTGCGTCCGCAGGACGGCGGCCCCGTCACCGTGCCTACGCAGGATATGGTGCTGGGCTCCTACTACCTGACCTTCGAGCGGTTTGAAAACGGTATGTGCCAGATGACCAACGACGAGTTCTGGCCCGAGGGCATCGACTTTGCGCTGGCCGGTAAGAACTACGACGAGCTCACCGACGAGGAGAAGGAGCAGAACCGCCTCAACGTCTACCGGGACGAGGACGAGGTGCTGATGGCCTACAACGAGCACATCATCGGCATCCACCAGCCCGTGTGGGTGCGGGTGGAGAAGAAACTGGGCGGCGAGACGCTGCGCCATGTGGTGCGGGCGACTCCCGGTCGGATCATCTTCAACCGCAACATCCCCCAGGATCTGGGCTTTGTCAAGCGCTTCAACGAGGACGGTACGCCCTCCGATAAGTTCTTTGACTATGAGATCACCGAGACCTGCGGCAAGAAGCTGCTGGGCAAGATCGTGGACCGCACCATCAAGCAGTATGGCTTTACCATCGCCGCCGAGGTGCTGGACAACATCAAGGCCACCGGCTATAAGTACTCCACCCGTGGCTCCATCACCATCTCCATTGCGGATATGACGGTACCCGAGAAGAAGTACTCCCTCATTGCCGAGACGGAGCAGCGAGTGGTGGATATCGAGGACCAGTACAACATGGGCTTCATCACCGACGAGGAGCGCTACAAGCTGGTGGTGCGTGAGTGGGAAAAGACCACCAACGACGTTACCGACGCCCTGACCGCCAGTCTGGATAAGTATAATCCCATCTTCATGATGGCTGACTCCGGCGCCCGTGGCTCCATGAAGCAGATCCGTCAGCTGACCGGTATGCGTGGCCTGATGGCCAACACCGCCGGTAAGACCATCGAGATCCCCATCAAGGCAAACTTCCGTGAGGGTATGTCCGTGCTGGACTACTTCACCTCCTCCCGTGGCGCCCGTAAGGGTCTGGCCGATACGGCTCTGCGTACCGCAGACTCCGGTTATCTGACCCGCCGCATGGTGGACGTGTGCCAGGATGTCATCATCCGTGAGGATGACTGCGGCGTGGACAAGGGCATCGTGGTGTCCGAGATCAGCGAGAACGGCCAGGTCATCGAGAAGTTCTCCGAGCGTGTCAAGGGCCGCTTCCCGGTGCGGGACATCCTGAAGCCCGGCACCGACGAGGTGCTGATCTCCAAGGATCACATGATGACCGAGGACGACGCCGCCCTGATGGAGAAGTTCGATATCCACTCCGCCGAGATCCGCACCGTGCTGACCTGCAAGGCCCACAGCGGTATCTGCGCCAAGTGCTACGGTATGAACTTGGCCACCTCCAAGCCGGTGGGACCCGGCGAGGCCGTCGGCATCATCGCCGCACAGTCCATCGGTGAGCCCGGTACCCAGCTGACCATGCGTACCTTCCATACCGGCGGCGTGGCCGGCGGCGACATCACCCAGGGTCTTCCCCGAGTGGAGGAGCTGTTTGAGGCCCGCAAGCCCAAGAAGATGGCCACCCTGTCGGAGATCGCCGGTAAGGTCCGCTTCGAGGATGCCACCAAGGGCAGCCTGCTGAACATCATCGTCACCGCCGACGACGGCGATACCCGGACCTACTCCATGCCCCACACCGGTCTGCAGGTGCGGGACGGCGAGGTCATCGAGAAGGGCCGCCAGCTGCAGGACGGCGCACTGAATCCCCACGATGTGCTGCGGATCCGTGGCGCTTCGGCGGTGCATAACTACCTCATTCAGGAGGTCCTGAAGGTGTACCGTCAGCAGGGCGTGGACATCAACGATAAGCACATCGAGGTCATTGTCCGCCAGATGATGCGCAAGGTCCGTGTGGAGGACGCCAATGACGCCACCGGCCTGCTGTCTGGCGCCATGGCCGACGTGCTGGAGGTGGAGGACGAGAACGCCAAGGTGCGGGCCCGCATCGCCGCCGGTGAGGTCAACGCCGAGACCGGTGAGCCGCTGCAGGAGGCCACCTATACCCAACTGCTGATGGGTATCACCAAGGCATCTCTGGCCACCGATTCCTTCCTGTCCGCTGCCTCCTTCCAGGAGACTACCAAGGTTCTGACCGAGGCCGCCATCAAGGGCAAGGTGGACCATCTGGTGGGTCTGAAGGAGAACGTCATCATCGGTAAGCTGATCCCCGCCGGCGCCGGCCTGAACGCCTACCGCCATTTCGCTGAGGAGCTGGTGCCTGAGGAGGGCGCTGCCGACAGCGTATCCATGGAGGAGACCATGTCTGCGGAAGAACCTGCCGACGAGACGGAGGAGTAAGCGATCCCTATCATAACGTACGGAAAAGAGCGCCCTGTGGGGCGCTCTTTTTTCTGCCCGGAAACGGAGGATTTTCCCGATGGGCTGCGCTGGCCCATTTCCGGGGAATTGGTCATTTCGACGGCATAGCGGAATCTGAGGCCGGAAAAACGCAGAAAAATTCCGCCATACGGAATGAACGCTTGACGCAGACCGGCGGAGACGGTATGATAGAGAAAAATATCCGCCGGAGAAGGGAGAGCACCATGATCTACTATACCGCCGATCTGCACTTTCACTATGCACTGCTGCTTCCCTCCCGGCCCTTTGCCACCGTAGAGGAGATGGACGAGGCACTGGTGAAAAACTGGAACGACACCGTGGGTCCGGAGGACACCGTCTATCTGGTGGGAGACATCGGCTGGAACGGCGGCCGGGTGCCGGGAGAGCTGCTGGAGCGGCTGTCGGGCCATAAGCACCTGATCCGTGGCAACCACGACACCGGCTATGAGGACGCCGGGCGGCTGTACCGCTGGTTCGAGACGGTGACGGACTTCAACGAGATCGACGACGGAGAGACGCACATCCTCCTGTGCCACTATCCCATGCTGTACCACAAGCGGGGCTACATGATCCACGGACACCTCCACCACGGACGGGGCCGGGACTATGAGCTGCTGCGGCAGCTGCCCCGTGTGCTGAATGCCGGAGTGGATGTGAACCGCTATCGTCCGGTGACGCTGGCGGAGCTGGTGGAGAACAACCGGGCCTTCTATGCCGGGGAGCGGGACGACGAGGTGCCAACACCGCCGCCTATGGAGCGAGGGCTGCCCGGCAGCTTGCCGGGAAAGCCGGACTTTCGGCCCATCCCCCGGCGGAAGGAGGACGTATGATGCCGCAGGAAAAGGGAAGCGTGCGGTCGCTGGGCAAGGCGCTGGAGCTGCTGGAGCTGCTGAACCGGAGCCGGGTCCCCATGACCCTTCAGGCGCTGAGTCAGGCCTCCGGCTACCCCAAGAGCACCATCCACTCGCTGCTGGCCACCCTGCGGAGCTATGGCTGCATCCGGCAGGAGCCGGATGGCCGGTACTACCTGGGGACAAAGCTGTTCGAGTGGGGCTGCGGCGTGTCCGCTGCGTGGGAGATCACCCGCTGCGCCCGTCCCCATTTGGAGCGGCTGGCCCAACAGACCCAGTATACGGCCCTGCTCTCCTGCGTGGAGGGCAGCGACATCGTGGTCATCGACCAGCGGGTCAGCGGCACGGGGATCCAGGTGGCCTCGGAGATCGGCGGCCGTACGCCCCTTCACGCCACGTCGCAGGGGAAGCTGCTGCTGTCCCAGCTACCGGATGCCACGGTGCGCTATCTGATGAACGGTCAGGGCATGGATCCCTTTACCCCCCATACCATCGTGACCCTGCCGGATCTGCTGGAGGAGCTGGAACACATCCGCCGGAAGGGCTGCGCCATCGAAAACGGCGAGTACAAGATCGGCTTGCGGTCCGTGTCGGCTCCGGTGTTCGACAGGGAGGGGCAGATGCGCTACACCCTGACGGTGGTGGGCCTGTTTCGCCATGTTACCTCCGGGGAGTTCGAGGAGGCAGTGGACATGGTCTGCGCCGCCGCCGGGAGTCTCAGCCGGGAGCTGGGCTATCATGCGTAGAGCGTTCCGCCATGCGGAATTATGTTCTGCTTTGCGAAAAGGATATTTTCTTTTGCCGGGGCAGATGGTAAAATAGACTTACGATAGAAAAGACTGCCGCCATGGTGCGGCGCTCTTTTCGGCGAGCGTGATATGCAAATGAGGATAACGGAGGAAAAAACGGTGAAGAGAACGAGTGGAAAGCGGTGGATATCGCTGGTACTGGCACTGTGCCTGTGCCTGCTGGTTGGCTGCGGCGGCAAGCAGACGGGCTACGACCCCCTGAAAGGGGTGGAGACCCGGATGATCACCGACTCCGCCGGACGGCAGGTGGAGATCCCTGCCGAGATCACCCGCATCGCACCCAGCGGCTCCACAGCCCAGATGATCCTGATGCCGGTGGCCTATGACCTGCTTGTGGGGCTCAGCAGCAGCCCCAGCACGGCACAGATGTCCTATTTTCCGGAGGAGATGCGGTATCTGCCCACCTTCGGCCAATTCTACGGCAGCAAGGCCAGCCTGAATATGGAGTCCCTCATCGCCGCCCAGCCCCAGCTCATTATCGACTTGGGCGACGCCAAGGACAGCATCGCCAAGGACATGGACACCATTCAGAAGCAGACGGGCATCCCCACCATCTTCATCGAAGCGGATCTGGATGATATGGCGGCGGCCTACCGGATGCTGGGGGACATTCTGGGGCGGCAGGAGCAGGCGGAGGAACTGGCGCAGTTCATTGACCGCACTGTCACCATGGCCCAGACCAACGCCGCAAAAATCCCGGAGTCTCAGCGACTCAAGGTGCTCTTCGGCACCGGCTCCACGGGCCTTGCCTGCAACGCAGCCGGGTCCGTACAGGCGGATGTCATCGACCTTGTGGGGGCGGTGAACGCCATCATCCCGGAGGAGGTCACCAACCGGGGCGGCGGTACCACCGTCAGTCTGGAGGAGGTATACGCCGTGGAGCCGGATGTTATTCTGCTGTCCTCCGGCGGCCCCTACGATACCCTGACGGAAGGGGACTGGGCGGGCCTCGCCGCCGTGCAGCAGGGGCGGTACTACGAGATACCGGGCCTGCCCTACGACTGGATGAGTTCCCCGCCGTCGGTGAACCGGGTGCTGGGCATCTGGTGGCTGGGGAATCTGCTGTACCCCCAGCTGTATGACTACGATATGACGGCTGTGGCACAGGAGTACTACCGGCTGTTCTGGCACTATGACCTGTCGGCGGAGGAGGCGGCCGGGATGCTGAGCCGATCCACCCTGCGGACGTGACCCCATACGGGGAAGAGAACCTGCGAGGAAGAAGTGCAATATCCGCCTGCGGCGGCTGACCCTGTGGATGCTGGCCTGCCTGACGGCGGTATGCCTGCTGCCGGGAAGGGCGGAGGAGCCGACGCAGCCGGATCAGCAGGAGAATCCCACAGAGCCTGAAAAGCCCGGCGCCGGCGGCAAGCCCTCCGCCGGAGGGACAGACCCCTCTGCCCCCGGCGGCAGTCAATCCGATGGACAGACCGGCCCGCAGGGCGGCACCACCATCAGCGACGGCAACCGGCGGGTGCTGGAGGGGTGGGCGGCCCAGACCGACGGCATTACCGGCGAACCCGGCGACGGCGCACGGGTGCTGTATTTCAAAAAAGAGAGGGACGAATAAATGAGCACCTTGTTTCACAATATCCTGCGGGCAGCAGCCAGCGCCATGGAGATCCCGGTGGTGATCTGCCTGCTGCTGACGTTTTCCGTGTTTTCACTGGGTTGGTGGCTGGCGGAGCTGCTGGGAGAGCGGCAGCATATGAACGCCAGTCTGCCCCGGCTGCTGGAGGCCATGCGAAGCGGCTCCGGCAGCAGGAGGGCCTCTCCGGCGGCGGGGATCTGGAAAAGCGGGGTGAGGTGTACTATGATGCCAAGACCGGCACCTATTACATCGTCCCCCATGCGGCGGGGAACTGACCCATGGAGAAGTTGATGGCCGGGAGGACCTACCGGCGGCGATTTCTCCTGCTGGGCGGGGTGTGCCTGCTGCTTCTGCTGGGTTCCATGCTGGTGGGGCGCTACGGTCTGTCTGCGGGTAAGCTCCTGCATATGCTGTGGACAAGGCTTACCGGCGGCGCTGCGGACTGGTCCGTCAGCGACGAGAAGGTGGTGTTTGCCATCCGTCTGCCCCGCATTGCGGCGGCAGCGCTGGTGGGTGCGGCGCTGGCCGTCTCCGGCACAGCCTATCAGGGAATGTTCCGCAACCCCATGGTGTCGCCGGATATTCTGGGGGCCTCCACCGGCGCAGGCTTCGGCGCAGCGCTGGCTATCCTGCTGGGGGCCGGGTATTTCGGCATCTCCCTGGCCGCCTTCTGCTTCGGTCTGCTGGCCGTGGCGGCGGCGTGGCTGGTGAGCCGTCTGTCTCGCTCAGACCCCACGGTGGCGCTGATCCTGGCGGGTATGATGATCTCCTCCCTGTTTTCCGCCGGGACGTCCTTTATCAAGCTGGTGGCGGATACCCAGCAGCAGCTGCCCGCCATCACCTATTGGCTCATGGGCAGCCTCAGCTCCATCAAGGCCGAGGACGTGCGCTTTCTGGTGCTGCCGGTGGCGGTGGGACTGCTGCCGCTGTTTTTCCTGCGCTGGCGGATGAACCTGCTGACGGTGGGGGAGGAGGAGGCCCAGTCCATGGGCGTGCGGACGGGGGTACTGCGTCTGGTGGTGATCCTGTGCGCCACGCTGCTGACCGCCGCCAGCGTGGCGGTGTCCGGCATGATCGGCTGGGTGGGTCTGGTGATCCCCCACTTCTGTCGTATGCTGTTCGGCTACGACTACCGGCGGCTGATCCCGGCGGCGGCCCTGTTTGGAGCGGCTTTCCTGCTGGCGGTGGATGACATCGCTCGGCTGGTGACCACCGGTGAGCTGCCTCTGGGTATCCTGACGGCCTTCGTGGGAGCGCCGCTGTTTCTGTATCTCATCATCACGGGAGGGCGACGGCATGAGCATTGACGTGGAGAGACTCTCCTTTTCCTACGGCGCTCACCCGGTGCTGCGGGATGTCAGCTTCCGGGCCGAGCCCGGACAGCTGGTGGCAGTGCTGGGGCCCAACGGGGCGGGGAAGAGTACCCTGTTCCGCTGTATGCTGGGCTTTCTGCGCCACTATCAGGGGAGCATCTCCCTGTGCGGGCGGGACGTGCGGCATCTGCCCCGGCGGGAGCTGGCCCGCCTGGCGGCGTATATCCCCCAGTCCAGCCAGCCGTTGTTCGACTACACCGTCCGGGAAACGGTGCTTATGGGCGCCGCCGGAGGGCTGGAGCCTCTGCGGCAGCCGGGACGGCAGCAGCTGGAGACGGCGCAGCGCATGATGGAGCTGGTGGGCATCGCCCCGCTGGCAGACCGGGGCATCCGCCGCATTTCCGGCGGCGAGCGGCAGCTGACCCTCATTGCACGGGCCTTGGCCCAGCAGGCGAGGATCTTGCTGATGGACGAGCCCGCCGCCAATCTGGATTACGGCAACCAGTTCAGGCTCCTGCAGCAGGTGCGCCGCCTGACGGAGCAGGGCTACACGGTGCTGCTGTCCACCCATGATCCGGAGCACGCCCTTCGCTTCGCCACCCATGTGCTGGCCCTCCACGGCGGCACGGTGGCGGCCTGCGGCCCGGTGGAGGAGATGCTGACGGAGGAGTTGCTGCACACCCTGTACCGTATCCCCCTGACGGTGGCGCAGGTGCCGGTCACCGGTGGCACGGTCCGCAGCTGCGTCTATGACCCGGCCAAGCCGTGAAGCTGTATATCATGCCCTGTGGGGCTGCATATAAAAATTTTCAGAGAGGAAGGGACCTGCACATAAAGCAGCACAGGAAGCGTGTATCGGCGCTGCTGCTGACTTTGTGCATGGTGCTGAGTTTGGTGTTGCCGGTCTCGGCTCTGGACGGACAGGTGCAGGCAGAGCGGCGGGAAGGCTATGACGTTGCCGCCATCCACCATACGGACGGCGAAGGCAATGAGCGGCCTTTGCCGAGACGGCTTCCGGCTACGCCTATACCCTGCCGGAGGGCGTAACGGAAGAGCAGGTCACGGTGGAATACTTCTCCACCACCCGCTGGGACGGGGCAGTGGATCTCTCGTGGTATAACGGGACGGATACCGAGTTCAGCCTGACCACTCCGGCACAGCTGGCGGGTGTGGCAGAGCTGGTGAACAGCAATACCACCGACTTCGCCGGCAAGACCATCCGCCTGGGGGCGGACATCTCCCTGCTGCGGTATGAGGAGCCCGGCAAGCCGGGTGAGCCTTCCCGGCCCACCCAGCCGGAGAAACCCACTACGCCCGATACCCCCGCCACCGGCGACAGCAGCAACGTGACCGCCCTGTGGGTCGTGTTGGCGGTGGCTGGCGTGGGCATCATCGTGCTGGTGGTGCTGCTTGTCACTAAGCGCAAGAATAAGAAGGACTAAGCTTCATCGGGAGAAAGCCCTGCGGCCCACACGGGCCGCAGGGCTTTCCTGCCCCCGTCTGTGCCGAAGGGGAGGAGATTTTGCGCCGCCGGAGCCTTTTTCCTATTGTGCATCTGCCGCCGACATGGTATGATAATATCCGTAATGAGCAAGGGTAAACACGCCTGACAGCTTGTCCTTCCGGCGATTTTACGCTTCGTCTCGGTGGGCATCGGCCTGCCGGGGCGCCTCTATCCGGTAAAACTGGCGGCTCTGCCGCCTCTAAAGCATAAGGAGAGCGAAAAACTATGAAATTAGGTATCGTCGAAAGCGAGCCTGTTTCTGAAACTCTCCGCAAACGCACAAATGCCGATAAAGCTTGATAGGGCAGGCATTTTCGGATGAAGTCAAAACATAAAAGTTCCTATTTCCCTACGCATCCCCACGCAGAAATGGCGGAAAAACGGCGTAGAGGAACCGGCGGTACGCAGTTGCGAAAATCGCCTGCTGCAACATTACTAAGAATATTCAAGCTGCCCTGCGCACCGGCGCAGAGAGATACAAGGCGTTTCACTCCTTTGATCCTCCAAACAAAAAATGAGCCTTCTCCGTTTGGGATAGAAACGGAAAAAGCTCATTTGCATGGTACGCACCTGTCAAGCGGCGCAGAACTTTGGCAGCGCTATGCCTCATCCTCCGCCAGCATACGGTATCCGACGCCAAGCTCGTTGATGATGTAGCGTTTTTCGCCGGGCGTCACGCCCATTTTCTTGCGGATGTTCTTCATGTTGACTTGCAGCTTCTTGACGCTGCCATAGTCCGAATACCCCCAGACCGCCCGAATGATGGCGGCATACGTCAGCACCTTTCCGGCGTGAACGGAGAGAAACGCCATGATGTTGTATTCCGTCTGGGTCAGGTCGATCTCCTCTTTCCCTACAAAAACCTGCCGTGTATCATAATCGATCAGCAAATCCTGCAGGCGGAATTTCCCACCATGGGAACTTTCCTTCTCTTCGCTGTGCCGATGGCTGCGGAGAACGGCACGGATACGAGCCAGCAATTCCTCCGTGCCAAAGGGCTTGGTGATATAGTCATTCGCCCCCAGATCCAACGCCTCCACCTTGTCCCTCTCGTTGGAACGGGCGGAAAGCACAATGATGGGCACGGTGTCTGTCTCCCGAACTTCTTGAATCAAGCTCATACCGTCTCGATCCGGCAGACCAAGATCCAAAAGGATGAGGTCCGGATGATGGGAGGCATACATCATCATGCCAAGCTCGCAGGTTTCCGCACAGAGCACCTGATAGTCGCTGGTTTCCAGATTGGCTTTGATAAAGCTTCGGATGTTGGCCTCGTCCTCTACGATCAGGATTTTGTACTTGTTATTGCCCATCGTCCTCACCCCCTCTTTCCAGAGCAAAGCGGAATACCGCACCGCCGCCCTTCCTATTTTCCGCAGTGATTTCGCTGCCGTGCGCCTTGACGATGGCGGCGCACACGGATAGTCCGATCCCCATATTGCTGCGGGTCCCGTCCACCGGTGCGGCGGACTTTTCATAACTTCCGGTGAAAATCTTTTGAAGCGCATCCTCCGGGATGCCGCAGCCGTTGTCGGCAACCTCAAATACCGCCTTATCCCCCACAAGAGAAACGGAAAGCGTCAGCTCCGTCATGCCTTTTGCGTGGAATACGGCATTTTCCAGAAGATTCAGCAGTACCTGTTCAATAAGGAGCGAATCCATGGGAATGTCCACAAATTCCTCCGGTATCTGTGTAATGACCTTCTGATTCGGATACTTTTTGGAAAACTTCATGAGAACCGAGTCGATCAGCTCATCCAGAACCGTGGGCGTTTTCACGACTTCCACTTTCGCACCGTCGATCCTTGTAACCGACAGAAGATTTTCCACCATGCGGATGAGCCATTCGCTGTCCTCCTGAATTTCTCCCAACAGCTTGAGCTGCTGCTCCTTTGGCAGCGCATCATACTTGGAGATCAGCGTGGAGGAGGACCCGTATATGGAGGTGAGTGGTGTGCGCAGATCATGGGAGATCGCCCGCAGCAGATTGCCCCGCATTCGCTCTTTTTCATTCTCTGTCCGCAGCTTTTCCTGATCCCGAATGCGGCTGTTCAGCGTACTGGTGAAAACGGCAACTGCCAGCATAATGACGGCAGATAAGATGCTTTCCCCCACGAAAAAGTCGAAGACATAATAGGGATAGGTAAAGGCAAAATTCACCGCAAATACGCTGACGATTGCCGAAGTGATGCCATAGCAATACCCGTGGGTTTTCAGCGAGATCAAAAACACGCCGAACACAAAGATCATGGGTA
>PPYF01188179.1_pt1 | contig 35782 bp, 33 predicted proteins | sample 1559871 | NCBI WGS metagenome assembly PPYF01 (sample SAMN08240021, study PRJNA423297) | Human gut metagenome, whole genome shotgun sequencing project.
AGAGGGACTTGAACCCTCACGTCCGTTAAGACACTAACACCTGAAGCTAGCGCGTCTACCAATTCCGCCACCTTCGCGTATCACTTATCTTCTTGCTCAGTACCGCTTACGCCATACTGTTTAATCTGGGGTGGCTGATGGGGCTCGAACCCACGACAACTGGAATCACAATCCAGGACTCTACCAACTGAGCTACAGCCACCATAGAGTTTTTTCTTTCAGCTTACATCCACAACGTTGGGCTAAATCACTACCACATGCTTATATGGCGCGCCCGACAGGATTCGAACCTGAGACCTCTGCCTCCGGAGGGCAGCGCTCTATCCAGCTGAGCTACGGGCGCCCTGCGCGCCGTTGCGGGGTCGCATATTACGGATTTCATATCCGGCTGTCTAGCCCTTTTCGTATTTTTTTATGCAAAAAGAACCGACTGCTGATACTTTACCCGAAACTTGCTTAAAACTACAGCTTTCCGCTGTAATGATACGCGACATACTTCAAAAGTTTGAGCTGGCGCCGCCAACGGGTCGGTTGTGACAGCAAGCGATACAGCCATTCCAGACCAAACTTACGCCATACTGCCGGTGCGCGTAGCACATGGCCAGTAAACACGTCATAAGTGCCACCGACGCCCATATACAAGGCATCCGGATAAACCTGACGACAATCGCGCATAAACAGTTCTTGTTTCGGCGAGCCCATCGCTACCGTGACTAACTTGGCACCACTGGCACGAATTTGCTCGAACAAATCGGGAGTCTGCTCGGCGGTGAAGTATCCGTTCTGGCTGCCGACAATATTAACCTGCCATTGTTGACGCAGTTTATCTTCCACTTCACTTAAGACATCTTGGCGGCCACCAACCAAAAACACCGGTAACCCTTGGCGACCAGCCTCTTCCATCAAGGCTTCCCACAACTCACAACCTGGGATGCGTTGCAGTTTCGGGCTGTCTGGGTATTTACGGCGGATAGAGTTAACGATACTGACGCCATCGGCGTACTTGTATTCAGCCGCATCCAACAGAGCTTTCAGTGCCGGAGACTCTTCAGCGGTCATCACTTTTTCCGCATTGATCGCCACCAGGGTACCGGTTTTGGTGTCGTGCGGCGCCAGCAGGTGTGCGACAAACTGCGCCATGTCGGCAAAACCCCAGATCTGCAAACCGCGCAGGGTGTACTTAGGAATATCACTCATGTTCTTGCACCTTCAACCGCCGGCGGATCAGGCCGCAGGCTTCAAACAGCCAATACAGTAACTTGGCCAGTAACAGACACAGCCCGAAAATAATCGAGAAAAACGCCATCCGTGACACAAAAGAATCAAGCCCTTCGCGCACCAGCACGATCAGGGTAAACACGTTGCCAAAGCTGTACGCCAACAAAATCGCCGCTTTATAGCGGTTGGTTTCTTGCATGCCGCTGTGATACAGCCAGTCCAGCCATTTGATCAGCAAACCAACAATCACCGCACCAATCGGGATAAACAGCACACCGCCCATGATCACCAACGAGCCAATCAGGGTTGGCGAAATGGCTAAGCCGGCAAAATACTCGAGCACATCCCAAGTAAAGTAGTTGGCGGTATTCACCACCAAGCTTGGGCGATCCGGCCACAGCGAGGACGGAATAAAGACATAGAAGTCGCGGATAATCGGAGCCAGCCCCTGAAAATCAATCTTGTGATAGTTTTCCAGCAACAGCGCCAAGTTCTCCCACGGCGAGAAGGTATCGCGCGTGAGGTACAAGAAGGTGTAAAACGCCTCCGAGCCGCTCACATCCAAGCTGTAACGCTTTAACGCCAGCCAGAACATGCCGACCACACTGGCCGCTCCCGCAGCGATCAGCATCGGTAAGGTGATATAACCGCGGATAATGCCGATGAACAAAAACAGCGCAAAAGCGATGATGATGTTGGCGCGCGTACCGCCAACAATCACATAAGTCAAAATCCCGAATGCCACAGTAGTGACTAAAAACATCAGCCACCCTTTGGTGTCCTGACGCAGGAAATAGACCACCAACATTGCCGGGATAAAGAAGTAGAAGAAGCGCTTAAGCGCCACCGCCGACACATCCTTGGAGAAAATCTGGCTGTAGCTTTGCAACTTGAACAGCAAAAAGCCGTTTTGCAGGAAGAAGATCCCCACCGTGACCACCGCCACCAGCATCAGCAAAATCCAAGTCAGGTTGGTTTCCACCCGATTCATGCTTAACACCGGACGCTGACGCTGACGGCGGACAATCCGCGTCTTGTACACCACGTAATACAAGGCATAGAAGGCGGTCGAGGCCAGCATGGCGTACATCAGGTACTCCGGCGGCTCGGTCTGTACATCAAAGCGAAAGCTCAGAATGCAGGTAAACGGAAAGCCAAAGTAAAACGTCAGCAGGTAGATCAAGGTGAAAAAGATATTGAAGTTAAAGCGCTCACGACGAAACTCGCGATAGCCCAACGTCAGGATCAGCGCCAATGACAGCAGGTAAACGACCAGCAGGCCAGAAAAATCAGTCAGGGTCATGCGCCGGCTCCTCGGTCTGCAGATGCAATAGCGTCACCGCCGGCCTGCTGCAGTGCTTGCTGCCAGCCCGCAAGGTAGTTCGGTTTAAAAAAGGCAATCTGGTTACGATCGAGCACGCCCAGCTGGGCCTGCGCCTGGCACACACGTGCCACATCCAGCGGCTCACCGCTGAGCAACACCGGCACCCCTTGCTCACGCAAATCCACGCAGAATGGATTTTGCTCACTGAGCACAAACGGCACGCCAAACTGGATCAGTAAACACAAGGTGCCAATCCCCTGTTGGCGGGCAAACAGGAAATAGCCCAGATCGCACTGCGCCAGCAGTGTCAGATAGCGGTCAAACGGAATTTGCTCGGTAAGCAGCTCCACCTGTCCATGCGGATACAGTTGCTGCGCGACCTCGGCAATCTGCGCGATATAGGCTTCATTATGCGCCGGATAGCCCAGAGGAATTTGCACTTTCACCTTGTCACCAAAGGTGGCGTGAATTTCACGCAGCGCTTCAATGTGGCGGTTAGAGCGATCGCCCGAGTTACCGAGCAAAATGGTGAGCGGCTGTGCGGGGTCATGTTGACGGACCCCACCGGTCAGCGCCGGATCCATTTTGGTCGGAAAATAAAGACGCTGCGTCGCACAATGCGGATGACGCTGAGCGAAGTACTGCAAATCGCCTTGCGTGGCAAACACGCGGCCAATACGCCCTTGCGCCGGACGGCGCAGATGATAGAACAGCTTGAATTTCCAGCTCTGCGCATCCTCATACAGATCCGCGCCCCAGATGTGCCAACTGACTTGTTGCTTGCGGATTTTTCCCGTCAGCAACGCCAGCCATAGCCACGGGTTAAATTGACCATGCAGGAAAAAGCACTGCGCCGGGTCACGAGCCGCCAGCGTCACCGCACGTGCCAGACTCTTTTTGTCGGCAAAGCAGTGCAGCCGGAGCGCCGGATAACGCGCGGCCAGCTCCGGCTCGTTACTGACCACGTAAAACTCTCGGGTCAGCGCCGGTTGCTGTAATGCCGGCGTCAGCACCTCGGCAAAAAAGGTGAGCACCGTATGGTTATGATGCGGGATCTCAGATCCCAGAACATGGATTAAGGCTGTCATGCACGCTTTCGATAAATGAGGAACGCCCCAACACAGAGGCAAAAATACACAATGTAAGTCAGCATATAGGCCTGCGCCGCACCCAGCGCACCCTCGCGCGGGATCAACCAGTGCGCCAGCCCCGTTAACAGGGCAAACTGGCTCACTTCGGCCAGCAAGTAATAGCGTAATGCCGCTTTGGCTACGACCAGATAACCAAAGACATACGCGCCGACTTTGAATACATCGCCAGTCAGCTGCCAGGCAAACAGATCGCGCATCGGCCGAAACTCGGGCGAGAACAACAGCCAGATCGCCACATCACGCAGCAGATAGACGGCAAAACTGACCGTAGCGACCGCTGGCAACACAAAGCGCAGGGTACGGCCAATCTCGCGCACAATCTCATCGCGCTGCTGTAACCGCGACAGGGTCGGCAGCAGGTATACCGAGAACGAGGCGGTAATAAACTGCAGATAGGCATCCGAGATTTTACTCACCCCTTGCCACATCCCCACCGCATCCCAGCCATAATCGGCGGCCAGACTATTTCGCAGCATTACGTAAGCGGCGGGCAAAGTAACCGAGGTGATCACCACCATCAGGGTAAACTTAAGCAGCTGACGAGCCAGCGGCTTATCCCACTGCGGACGCAAGTCGGCAAAACGAATGCTGTTGCGCTTTTTAATCACCACCGCAGCGGGCAGTACCGTGATGGCCGGCACTAACGCCATCCCGGCTAAAGCGCCAGCATAACCGCCCAGCCAGAAACACAGACAGTACGCCACCACACCAATTACGCTACCGGCAATCAGCGCCAGCGCATTACCCATCGCGTCGCGCTGGCCTTTGAGGATCGCCAGCAGCAAGTTGGCGTAGGCAATCCCCATTTGAATCAAGCCCACCGCGCGGATCACCGGCACAAAATCGGTGTGATCGAATAAAGCACGGCTAATCGGGCCGGCACCGAGTACAAACACCAGTGCCAACAGCGATGAGGAGAGTAAGGTGATCGCCGAGGCCGTGCCCAATAAGCTGCGCAGTCGCGCGGGCTCTTGGTGAAACTCGGCCACGTACTTGGTCACGCCATTAAAAATACCGGCGCCGGACAACACGCCCAGCACCGTCACCATGGTCATGAAGTTACCGGCCTGGCCAACCCCTTGCGGGCCGAACGATACGGCCAGTAACTTGACCACTAACAGCCCGACCCCAATCTTGACCAGAGTCGAGGCTGCGGTCCATACCGAAGCTTTAGCTAACGACATAATCAGGCGAAGAAGTTCAGCATCGTCTGGATCACGGTACGCTGCGTCAACTCATCCATGTTGTAGAACAGCGGCAAACGCACTAAGCGCTCGCTTTCCGCCGTGGTGAACTGATCCGCGCCATGCATCACACCGAATTTCTCGCCCGCCGGGCAAGCATGCAGTGGGATATAGTGGAACACGGTCATGATTTCAGCTTCTTTCATAAAGCTGATAAAGGCGCTGCGATCATCGATATCACGCAGTTTGATATAGAACATGTGTGCGTTGTGCGCGCAGTCAGCGGGATGGCTTGGCAACTCGATACGGCCAGCCTCTGCCAGCGGCGTCAAAGCATCAAAATAGGTCTGCCACAGCTTCAAACGACGCTGATTGATACGCTCAGCGGCTTCCAACTGCGACCACAGATAAGCCGCCTGCAAATCGGACATCAAATAGCTCGAGCCGATGTCACGCCACGTGTATTTGTCTACCTGACCACGGAAGAATTGACTGCGGTTGGTGCCTTTCTCACGAATAATCTCAGCGCGCTCAATCAGCGCCGGATCATTGATGAGAGTCGCGCCACCTTCACCGCCCGCGGTGTAGTTCTTGGTTTCATGGAAGCTGTAGCAACCAATGTGACCGATGGTGCCCAGCGCACGCCCTTTGTAAGTCGACATCACGCCTTGCGCCGCATCTTCGACAACCCACAGGTCATATTTTTCCGCCAGCGCCATGATGGTATCCATCTCGCACGCCACACCGGCATAGTGCACCGGCACAATCGCCTTAGTACGCTCGGTGATGGCCGCTTCAATCTTGCGCTCATCGATATTCATAGTATCGGGGCGCAGATCGACAAACACCACCTTGGCGCCACGCAGCACGAAAGCATTGGCAGTCGACACAAAGGTGAAGCTTGGCATGATCACCTCATCCCCCGGCTGGATATCCAGCAGGATGGCGGCCATCTCCAGTGAGGCTGTACAGGACGGAGTCAGTAACACTTTGGCGCTGCCAAAATGCTGCTCCATCCACTGCTGGCAGCGGCGAGTAAAGGCGCCGTCACCACACAGCTTACCGCTGCCCATGGCAGCCTGCATATACTCCAACTCCGTGCCGACAACCGGCGGGGCATTAAATGGGATCATGCTTATCACCTGTAAAACCAATACGCAGTGTCGGTTATAACGGCACCGCTGCGAATATAAAGACGTAAGGCCGCCACATTACCGGTTTGTGTTGCCACCCGCAGGGTAGAAATCCCTTGCGTCTGGCACCAGTTTTGCGCCGCCCACATCAACTGTTGGCCCACACCACGCCCAGCACAAGCAGGCATCGCGGCTAAAAGGCCGATCCGAGCCTGTTGCTGGCCCAGATCGCGCAGGGTTACAAACCCCAGAATCTGTTCATCCTGCTCAATCAGCAGGCATTGATGATCGAACGTGCCACGCACCGCTTTTTCGATCCATTCAGCATAAAAGCGGCCACTGTCGCTGGGTTGATACCAAGGCGCGCGAAAACGGCTATGAGCAAAGGTCTGCGCCGCTGCACTGCGCAGCAGCGCAATGTCAGCCTCGGTGGCAACGCGGCAGCGCCAACCACTCGGCAGCGCATGCACCGGTAAGGGCGCGGGTAAGCTCAACGCCAGATCCACTTCCCCTTCCGCCAACTGAAAGCCCAAGTGTGCCAAGCCATCGGCCAGATCCAGACGCGCGGCCGGTACTTTGGCTTGTACCAGTGCATACGGCTGTAAATCTGCCGCTTGCACCGGCGCGGCCAGCTCATCCCACACCAATTTGGCACTGGATAGTGCGAAAAAGGCGCTTTCCCAGCCTAATGGCTCAATATTGGCGTGGACGGACATGCAGCAAGGTCTTCAGATATTGACCGTAACCGGTCTTAGCTTGTGCCTGTGCGGCAGCAGCCACTTGTTCGTCACTCAGCCAACCATTGCGCCAAGCGATTTCTTCCAAGCACGCTACTTTGAAGCCCTGACGTTTTTCCACTGTCTGCACAAAGGTGCTAGCTTCAATCAGGCTGTCATGAGTGCCGGTATCTAACCACGCAAAACCACGGCCCAGTAGTTCCACCTTAAGCTGCCCTTTTTGCAGGTACATCTCGTTTAAGGTGGTGATTTCCAGCTCGCCGCGGTGCGATGGTTTTACCTGCTTGGCCAACTCAACCACTTGGTTGTCGTAGAAATACAGGCCGGTCACCGCCCAATTAGATTTGGGTTGAGCCGGCTTTTCTTCGATCGACAAGGCATTGAAGTCGTCATCAAACTCCACCACTCCGAAACGTTCCGGATCCATCACCTGATAACCAAACACTGTTGCGCCGCTGGTACGCGACGCCACCACTTTCAGCTTGTCACTGAAATATTGGCCAAAGAAGATGTTATCCCCCAGCACCAAGCACACGCTGTCATCACCGATGAACTCTTCACCGATAATAAACGCCTGCGCCAGCCCATCCGGACTTGGCTGGATGGCATACTGCAGGTTAATGCCAAAGTCGCTACCGTCCCCCAGCAAACGCTGAAACGCGGCCTGATCATCGGGTGTGGTGATAATCAGGATGTCACGGATCCCGCTGAGCATCAGTACTGACAGAGGGTAGTAAATCATGGGCTTGTCATACACCGGCAGCATCTGCTTGGAGACGCCGCGGGTGAGCGGATACAGGCGAGTACCGGAGCCACCCGCCAGAATAATACCTTTCATGCTCAGGCTCCTAAGCCAAGGCGCTCACCGGCATACGAGCCGTCTTGCACTCGGCGCCACCAAGTTTCATTTTCCAGATACCAGATCACAGTTTTGCGGATCCCGCTTTCGAACGTCTCTTGCGGTACCCAACCCAGATCATGGGCGATCTTCGAGGCATCGATCGCATAGCGCAGATCATGGCCTGGACGATCCGCCACATAAGTGATCAGATCGCGATAGTGCGCCACACCGGCCGGCTTGTTTGGCACCAGCTCTTCCAACAGGTCACACAGGGTGTGTACCACGTCGATATTCTTGCGCTCGTTGTGACCACCAATGTTATAGGTCTCACCGACCGCGCCTTCCGTTGCCACTTTCACCAGCGCACGCGCATGATCTTCCACGTACAGCCAATCACGGATCTGCTCCCCCTTGCCATACACTGGCAATGGCTTACCAGCTAATGCATTTAAAATCATCAGCGGGATCAACTTTTCTGGGAAATGGAAAGGACCGTAGTTATTCGAGCAGTTGGTGATCAGCGTTGGCAAACCGTAGGTTCGACGCCACGCACGGACCAGATGATCACTGGACGCTTTAGAGGCCGAATACGGGCTGCTTGGGGCGTACGGCGTGGTTTCAGTAAACAGCGAATCAGGACCTTCCAGATCGCCATACACCTCATCGGTGGAGATATGGTGGAAACGAAACGCCGCTTTTGCCTGAGGCTCCAGCGCATTCCAATAGTTACGCGCCGCTTCCAGCAGGGTATAGGTGCCGATAATGTTGGTTTCGATAAACGCCGCCGGACCATCAATCGAGCGATCGACATGGCTTTCCGCCGCCAGATGCATCACGACATCTGGACGATATTGAGCAAAAATACGCTCCATCGCGCTGCGATCGCAGATGTCTGCCTGCTCGAACTGATAGCGCGGGCTATCGCTGACACTGTTCAGTGACTCCAGATTGCCGGCATAGGTCAGCTTATCCAGATTGACCACGTGATACGGAGTATCTTGAATAATGTGGCGTACTACCGCCGAACCGATAAAGCCTGCACCACCGGTCACCAGAATCGTTTTCACCGCCATACTCCCTTGGTATCCACTACCCAGCTCTGCGTCACTTGAGCAGGAGAAATGGCCTTGAACTGCTGATGGTCGACCAACAGCACCAATACATCGGCCTGCGCCAGCGCCTGCTCGGTCGACACCAACTCAACTTTGCCGTGCAGCTTTTTCGGCAGCTCATGCACGTTTGGCTCCACCGCCAATACCTGACCGGCATGCCAATCGGCGATCAGCTGGGTAATTTCCATCGCTGGGCTTTCACGCAGGTCATCGATATCCGGCTTAAATGCCAGCCCCAGACACGCAACCTTCACATCTTGCGCACGCTTACCGGTCGCGGTCAGACACTCGGCCACCGCCAGTTTGGTTTTTTCCACCACCCAATGCGGCTTGCCGTCATTCACTTCACGGGCCGCACGAATGAGGCGCGCTTCTTCTGGGTTTTGCGCCACGATAAACCATGGGTCAACTGCGATGCAGTGGCCGCCAACACCCGGTCCAGGCAACAGGATATTTACGCGCGGATGGCGGTTAGCCAGACGGATCAGCTCCCACACGTTGATGCCTTGCTTATCACAAATCAGCGACAGCTCATTGGCAAACGCGATGTTGACATCACGGAAGCTGTTTTCGGTCAGCTTACACATCTCAGCAGTACGGGAGTTGGTGATCACGCACTCACCTTTTACGAAGGTCTTGTACAGGCTCGCGGCACGCTCAGAGCAGCGCGGCGTCATCCCGCCAATCACGCGGTCGTTTTGAATCAGCTCCACCATCACTTTGCCAGGCAGTACGCGCTCAGGGCAGTAGGCGATGTTCACATCGGCCGCTTCACCGGCTTGTGGCGGGAAGCTTAAATCGCCGCGCGCATCCATCAGCCACTGCGCCATTTGCTCCGTCGCAGTTACTGGAGAGGTGGATTCCAAGATCACCAAATCGCCTTTTTTCAACACCGGCGCAATCGACTTGGCCGCCGCTTCGACATAGGCCAGATCTGGCTCGTAATCACCTTTGAACGGCGTTGGCACCGCAATTAAAAACGCATCCGCCGGTTGTGGCTGGGTGCTAGCACGCAGGAAACCACCCTCCACGGCGGCTTTCACTGCCAGATCCAAATCCGGCTCCACAATGTGGATTTTGCCCTGATTGATGGTATCAACGGCATGCTGATTGATATCAATACCGATCACCTTTTTCTTGGCAGACGCAAATGCCGCCGCCGTTGGCAGACCGATATATCCCAAACCGATAACTGAAATGGTGTCAAAGCTCATGACTGGTCACCTGAATTAATATTCAATGCTTCAAGAATTTGCGCGCAAGCCTGCCCGTTACCGTACGGGTTATGAGCACGGCTCATGCGGTGGTATTCATCATGGTCGGTCAGCAGACGTGATACTTCGCTGACGATCGTTTCAACTTTTGTCCCCACCAAACGCACCGTGCCGGCATCTACCGCTTCCGGGCGTTCGGTCGTATCCCGCAGCACCAATACCGGCTTGCCCAGTGACGGCGCTTCTTCTTGAATCCCACCGGAGTCGGTCAGGATCAGATAAGCACGGTTCATCAGGTAGACAAACGGCAAGTAATCTTGCGGGTCAATCAGGATCACGTTGTCGATGCCACGCAAAATGCGGTTCACCGGCTCACGGACATTCGGGTTTAGGTGCATCGGATAGAGAATTTGCGCCTCTGGATGCTGACGCGCAATCTCGGCCAGCGCATTACAGATCCGCTCAAATCCACCGCCAAAACTTTCACGGCGATGACCGGTGACCAGAATCAGTTTCTTATCGTCTTGCAAGAACGGATAACGCGCTTCGATGCTGGCCAGCAGCGCGGTATCTTGCTGCAGCTTATTGCGTACCCAAAACAGGGCATCAATCACCGTATTGCCGGTGACGAAAATATGCGCATCGGGAATATGCTCTTGCAGCAGGTTGTGACGCGAGGTTTCGGTCGGTGCAAAATGGAAACGGGCCAGATGGCCGGTCAGTTTACGGTTGCCCTCTTCCGGCCACGGTGAGTACAGGTTACCGGTACGCAGACCGGCTTCCACGTGCCCAACCGGAATTTGCTGATAAAACGCTGCCAAGCTGGCCGCCATCGTGGTGGTGGTATCACCATGCACCAACACCACATCTGGATTGAATTCGTTCAGTACCGGCTTCAGGCCTTCCAGAATACGACAGGTGATCTCGGTCAGGCCCTGACCGGGACGCATGATGTTGAGATCATAATCCGGTACGATCTCGAACAAGTGCAATACCTGATCCAGCATCTCGCGATGCTGCGCGGTGACACAAACTTTAGACTCAAACTCAGGATGTTGAGCCAGCGCGTGGACCAGCGGCGCCATTTTAATGGCTTCTGGACGGGTACCGAAAACGGTCAACACTTTCACAGCAATACTCTTTTGGTTGTCAGAGGATCTCACCACACACGTAGTCAAATCCGACATCAGGAGTACCGGACAACCGGCGCCCCTGCCTTCTTACGCAACAAATTAACGGGCAGCAATCCGCCGACCAATCGCAATCCCAGCACCGGTCATGCCACCAATCACACCCCACAGGATCAACAAGAACAGACGACGCGGCTTATCACGATTCACCGGCTCGACCGGAGTGCGCAGATAACGGAAGGTCTGAATATTCTGATCCAGTTTCGGTGCAATGGCTAACGCAGCCAGTACCGCTTTATTCTGGGCATAGTCCACATCGAAGTTAGCCGCTTGCATAGCTTCATCGGCGGTGGTTTTGCCATCTTGCTCACGTTGCAACAGCGCTTTATTCACTGACTCTTGACGCGAAACCAGTGCTTTCACGGATTGCAGCCGCGAAGCCCAACGGCCCGCCAAGTTAGCATCCAGCGCCGCCACCGCGCGCGCATTGGCAAACGCGATGTATTGCTTGAGTAAGTTGCTGGCATCAGCTGCAGTTTCCGCGCTCAAACGAATGCTGTCGAACGGGGTTTTCTTGTCATCTTTGGCCGTGAAGGTGATGTCGTTGATCAGATCATCGAGCAGTTGACCATCGGCACGTGCGTTGCCTTCAGTGCGGCTGCGGTAGTAATCGGTCTGCAACCAAAAATCACGACGGGTATCGTAGGAGCCCAGCTGCATGCGCAGCTCGTCATACGCTTCGTCTTGCACCGGTGGCAAGGTGACGTTGGCGGTATCCTGCACATCCAGTCCGCGCAGGAACTGCTGCTGCGCAAAATAGCTGCCCAGCTGCGTGGTCAATGGACGGTCGGTCATCGCGTTAGCGCTCCACTCCTCTTTCACCACATAGGAGTAAACCAACGCCAGCGCAGCAAACAGAACACCGGTACCGATGATCCACGCTTTACCTGACCACAAAATACGAAACAAGCCACGGATATCCAGTTCGTTATCCACAGTGCTATGTGTCTGTTCTGATACTTGCTTTATCACGGCGCTATAATCCTCGAATGGCGCAAAAACCCGTACACCTTAGAAATGCCGACCTACCCAGACTTTCAACCGGCGACGCATACGACGAACAAACCGGGTGGCAACCCACGCACGGCTGATACAGTATCCATAAACGATAAAGGTCACTAAAAACGCGGCCAACATCACCCACTCCGGCCAACCTAGCCACTCCCCCATGATGCCGAATGCTGCCAGTGCAGCAGCCAGACCGGTGATCAGCAAAAACGCTTGGCCGGAGGTAAAACCGGCGCGCATCACCATATGGTGAATATGCTGACGGTCAGGGGAAAACGGGCTTTGACCCTTTTTAATGCGGCGATAGGTGATGGTGATCATGTCCATCAAGGGAATAGCGATCACCCACAACGCGGTGACCGGATTGAGCGGATGGCTCTGCCCTTGGGTACTTTGCAGCAACAACCACACCACGGTAAAACCAATCACGGTACTGCCGGCATCCCCCATAAAGACTTTGAATTTGCGCCCCCACGGGATCCCGAGGTTAAGCAAAATATAGGGCAGCGTGGCGGCAATGATGGCAAAGCACCACAGTGCCAAATCGGGTTGCTTATCGAGGACAAATAAAACCCCAAGCGAGCCAAACGTCACGCAAGATAAACCGCCCAGCAGGCCATCGATACCGTCGACCATATTGAATGCATTGATCGCCGCCAACACCGCCAACAACGTCAGGACATAGCCGAACGGCCCCAGCACCAGCTCCCACGGCCCCAAAATCTGACCGAGGCTGTTCAGATACAAGCCACCTGCGGTCATCATAATGATGGCGATAGTCGCCTGCACACAGGCGCGAATTTTTACGCTGATATCAAACCGGTCATCTAAAATACCGACCACCAGTAATACGCCAGCACACAACAGGTATAAACCCGGCTGACGCAAATTATTCCAGTGCTGGATGAAAAAGAAGGCCATCCCAGCGAACACCGAAATACCGCCCACCAGCGGGATCAACCCATGGTGCAATTTACGGTAATTAGGTTTGTCCACCAGGCCAACTTTGCGTGCCACTTTGCGCGCGACAAACAGTGAAGCCAGTGAAAACAGAAATACAAAGAAAAGATCACTACTCATCATGAGCACGTCACTGCGAATAAAGTCCACCATCCATAGCCCTTGAGTGAGGTGCGCACCTGCACCCGATAAACTATTACTGCCATATAGACAAAAATGACGTTATGCCGCAATCATTCGGTCGGAATTACATCGGTTACTCCGCCAGCCTGAGAGCTTTTACCGCCCTTTGTCACAGGTCAGTCCATTCATATTACCGTGAATTTGAGCCGTGCGAAACGCGTCGCCGATCAGCGACAACCCCGTGTGCTAAAAGCAAAATTTGGCGACCAGAAAGCAAAAAAGCGTCGCCCGAAGGCGACGCTTTTTTCATGTGACGTGATCTTTATCAGACCGAATTATGAACGCTTCATCATGTCGAAGAATTCATCGTTGGTTTTGGTCATCGCCAGCTTGTTGATCAGGAACTCCATCGCATCAATCTCACCCATTGGGTGCAGGATTTTGCGCAGTATCCACATCTTTTGCAGCTCTTCTGACGAGGTCAGCAGCTCTTCACGGCGGGTACCGGAGCGGTTGTAATCAATGGCTGGGAACACACGCTTCTCGGCAATCTTACGCGCCAAGTGCAGTTCCATGTTACCGGTGCCCTTGAACTCTTCGTAGATCACTTCGTCCATCTTTGAGCCGGTATCAACCAGCGCGGTGGCAATAATGGTCAGGCTACCGCCCTCTTCCACGTTACGTGCCGCACCGAAGAAACGCTTCGGACGATGCAGGGCATTCGCATCCACACCACCGGTTAGAACTTTACCGGACGCCGGTACTACGGTGTTATAGGCACGGGCCAGGCGGGTGATGGAATCGAGCAGGATCACCACATCTTTTTTGTGCTCAACCAGACGCTTAGCCTTTTCAATCACCATCTCAGCCACTTGCACGTGACGGGAGGCTGGCTCATCAAAGGTCGAGGCCACCACTTCACCGTTCACCAGACGCTGCATCTCAGTTACTTCTTCTGGACGCTCGTCAATCAGCAGCACCATCAGTACGCAGTCAGGATGGTTAGCGGAAATGCTCTGGGCAATGTTTTGCAGCAGCATGGTCTTACCGGCTTTCGGTGGTGCCACAATCAGGGCACGCTGACCACAACCGATTGGCGACGCCAAATCCAATACGCGGGCAGTTAAGTCTTCGGTAGAGCCATTACCACGCTCCATGCGCAAACGGCGATTAGCATGCAGTGGAGTTAAGTTTTCGAACAGGATCTTGTTGCGGGAGTTTTCCGGCTTGTCGTAGTTAACTTCGTTGACTTTCAGCAGGGCAAAATAGCGTTCGCCTTCTTTTGGCGGGCGGATTTTACCAGCAATGGTGTCACCTGTACGAAGATTGAAACGGCGGATTTGACTCGGGGAAACGTAGATATCATCAGGACCGGCAAGGTAGGAGCTGTCTGCGGATCGCAGGAAACCGAAACCATCCTGCAAAATCTCTAACACGCCATCACCAAAAATATCTTCACCGCTCTTGGCATGTTGTTTCAGGATGGCAAAGATAATGTCTTGTTTGCGCATCCGGGCCATATTTTCGAGGCCCATTGACTCCCCAAGCGCCACAAGCTCGGAGACAGGTGTATTTTTCAGTTCGGTAAGATTCATAACGATGGGTTCTTGATAGTGAACTCGGGGTAAGTCAATTACGATGATACTGGCGATACAAAGCATGCGGTGAGCACGCACCAGCTATCAGCAATAAGAAGAAAAGTTGCGTTTCAGCAGTAGGGATAAACTAGCATCAAATCAGAAATGCGTCTAGCGGTTGGTCAAATAAAATGCGCTGCCAACCGCTAAACGTGAGGCGTATTACAGGTGGGTGTCCAGGAACTCTTTCAGTTGAGTCTTAGACAGTGCGCCGACTTTGGTGGCGGCAACCGCACCGTTTTTAAACAGCAGCAGAGTCGGGATACCACGGATACCGTATTTTGGCGCCGTGTCGGTATTCTGATCGATGTTCAGTTTTGCTACCGTTACCTTACCTTGGTACTCAGTGGCGATCTCGTCCAGAATCGGGGCGATCATTTTGCAAGGACCACACCACTCTGCCCAGAAATCCACCAGTACCGGACCGGTTGCTTTGATTACATCGTTTTCAAAGCTGCTGTCGGTCAGCTGAACAATTTTATCGCTCATCTTCCACTCCCAAGTGTTATATCGCATTGTTGGTGTAACATTGACCAACAGTTGTTATTGACTTTATTTCAATGGATACGCTTTCGTAAAGCAAGAGTTAGCTGATATTCTATCACCTATGAGCAAAACACACTTAACTGAACAGAAATTCGCCGATTTCGGGTTGCATCCGGATGTCCTGCGTGCCTTGGCTCAGCAAGGGTTCCAATACTGCACACCAATCCAGGCGCTCGCACTGCCTTATTCTTTGGCAGGGCGTGACATCGCCGGTCAAGCTCAGACGGGTACAGGAAAAACCCTGGCTTTTCTGGCATCGACCTTCCACCACTTACTGACCCACCCAGCTGCCGCTGATCGTCAGATTAACCAACCACGGGCGCTGATCATGGCACCAACCCGTGAGCTGGCGATCCAGATCCACGCCGATGCTGAGACCTTGGCGCAGTCCACCGGTTTACGCCTTGGTTTGGCGTATGGCGGCGACGGCTACGACAAGCAGCTCAAAACGCTGGAAGCTGGGGTTGATATCCTGATCGGTACCACCGGCCGGATTATCGATTACCAGAAACAGAATATTATCAACATGGGTGCCATTCAGGTGATGGTTCTGGATGAAGCCGATCGGATGTTCGATCTCGGTTTTATTAAGGATATCCGTTATCTGCTGCGCCGCATGCCAAAACCGGATCAGCGTCTCAATATGCTGTTCTCCGCCACCTTGTCATACCGCGTACGTGAGCTGGCTTTCGAGCACATGCACAATGCCGAGTATGTGGAAGTGGAGCCGGAGCAAAAAACCGGCCATCGGATCAAAGAAGAGCTGTTCTATCCGTCGAACGAAGACAAAATGCGCCTGCTGCAGACTCTACTGGAAGAAGAGTGGCCGGATCGGTGCATTATTTTCGCCAACACCAAGCATCGCTGTGAAGATATCTGGGGCCATCTGGCTGCCGATGGTCACCGCGTCGGTCTGCTGACCGGTGATGTGGCACAGAAAAAGCGCATGCGCATTCTGGATGACTTCACCCAAGGCAATCTGGACATTCTGGTGGCAACCGATGTGGCGGCCCGTGGCCTGCACATTCCAGCCGTGACCCATGTGTTCAACTATGACCTGCCGGACGACTGCGAAGATTACGTACACCGTATTGGCCGTACCGGCCGCGCCGGTGCCAGCGGTAACTCAATCAGCTTCGCCTGTGAAGAGTACGCGCTGAATCTGCCGGCGATCGAAACCTATATCGAGCACAGTATTCCGGTCAGCAAATATGACCCAGATGCCCTGTTGCAAGAGCTGCCGGCACCGTTTCGCCTGCACCGTCAACACCGTCCTAACAACGGTCGTGGCGGTAATACCCAGCGTCGCCCGGGCAACCGTGGCCCGCGTAAACGTCATCCGGCCTGAGTTTGACTCTGTATGATGAGTGCTGTCTCGCCTTGTTATGCCGCCATCGATTTGGGCTCCAACAGCTTCCATATGCTGGTGGTGCGCGAGGTGGCGGGGACTATTCAGACCATCGCGCGCATCAAGCGTAAGGTGCGTCTGGCGGCCGGTTTAGATCAGGATAACCGCCTGTCAGCCGAAGCCATTGAGCGCGGTTGCCAGTGTCTGGCGCTGTTTGCTGAGCGGCTACAAGATATTCCGCTGCAGCATGTGCGGGTAGTCGCGACCGCGGCGCTACGCAGTGCCTGTAACGCGGCGGAGTTTCTCGCCCCGGCGGAGCGCATTTTAGGTCACCCGATCGAGATCATTGCCGGTGAAGAAGAGGCGCGCCTGATTTATCAAGGCGTGGCGCACACCACCGGCGGCCCAGAGCAGCGTCTGGTGGTCGATATTGGCGGCGCCAGCACTGAGCTGATTGTCGGTGCTGGGGTACAACCGCAGCAGCTGGTCAGCCTGCACATGGGCTGCGTCACCTGGCTGGAGCGTTTTTTTGCCGATCGCCGTCTGTGCGCGCACAATTTTGCCGCCGCCGAAGCGGCCGCACGTGACGTGCTAGCGCCGATTGCCGAACAATACCGCGCTGCGCGCTGGCAGATTTGTGTCGGCGCCTCCGGTACCGTACAAGCGCTACAAGAGATCATGCAAGCACAAGGGATGGATGAACACATTACCTTGTCCAAGCTGTATCAACTGCGCGAACAGGCAATCCAGTGCTATAAGCTGGAAGAGCTGGAAATTGATGGCCTGACCCTCGACCGCGCACTGGTCTTCCCGAGCGGTTTGTCGATCCTGATTGCCATCTTTGAAACCCTTGCGATCCGTGAGATGACCTTGTCGGGCGGCGCCCTACGTGAAGGGTTGATCTACGGTATGCTCGGCTGCGTCGGCGAAGGCGATGTGCGAGCGCGCACCATGCGCGCCTTGCAGCAGCGTTACCAAATAGATACCGAACAAGCCTTGCGGGTGCGCAATACCGCCTGGCAATTGTTTGATCAGGTGGCCGATGACTGGCATTTGAGCCTGCTGAGCCGTGAGTTACTCGGCTATGTGGCCTTGGTACACGAAATTGGGCTGGGTATCGACTACAAACGCGCCCATGAACACGCCGCCTATCTGCTGGCGAACTCCGATGTACCAGGGTTCACCCCAGCGCAACGTAAGCTACTGGCCGCGCTACTGTTTAACCAGCGCGAGCAACCAGACTTAACCCGTCTGGCTGGGCAAAACGCTTTGTCAGTCAGCGATGCGCTGAAGCTGTGCCGTTTACTGCGCTTGGCGATTATTCTGGCCTCGCGTCGCCGTGACGACACCTTGCCGCAAGTACGGTTACAGGTAAGTGGTGAGCAATTGTGCCTGTATTTACCGGCCGGTTGGTTGCATCAGCATCCACTGCGCGCCGAAGATTTACGTCAGGAAAGTCGCTGGATGAACAATCTGCATCTGCCGCTGTTACTGCCGGAAGATACGCATTTTAGCAGTGGCGCTTGCTCGCATTAAGCATCACGGTTATGGGTGCCTAGCCTTCACTGAACAGCACAACAGACGATAAAAAAGCGGCCCGTGGCCGCTTTTTTTGTCCGCTGCGATAGCACGCGCAATTCGCCTCTTCGCGAACAGGCACACAGCTTTGCTTAACGCTGCTCGTCGCGTAGCCACTGGGCGGCTTGCTTGGCAAAGTAGGTCAAAATACCATCGGCACCGGCCCGCTTGAAGCACAGCAAGGATTCCATAATGGAATCGCGCTCTTTCAACCAGCCGTTTTGGATTGCCGCCATGTGCATCGCGTACTCACCAGAAACCTGATAGGCAAAGGTTGGCACGCCGAACTGATCTTTGACCCACCGCACCACATCCAGATACGGCATGCCCGGTTTCACCATCACCATATCCGCGCCTTCTTGCAGATCTTGCGCCACTTCCTGCAACGCTTCATTGCTGTTGGCCGGATCCATTTGGTAAGTCTTCTTGTTACCGCCTTTGAGGTTACCGGATGAGCCGACCGCATCGCGGAACGGGCCGTAATAGCAAGAAGCATATTTGGCGGAATAAGCCATGATTTGGGTGTTCACAAACCCATTGGCTTCCAGCGCCTCACGAATCGCGCCGATGCGGCCGTCCATCATGTCACTGGGCGCAATCACATCAACACCGGCCTCCGCTTGCGCCAGTGCTTGTTTCACCAGCACTTCGGTGGTGATGTCATTGAGCACGTAACCTTGCTCATCGATGATGCCATCCTGACCGTGTACGGTGTACGGGTCTAATGCCACATCGGTGATGATGCCAAGCTCGGGGTGACGCGCTTTCAGTGCCCGTACTGTTTCTTGTACCAGCCCTTGTGGGTTATAGGCTTCTTCTGCCAGCAGGGATTTTTTCTCCTGCCCGATCACCGGAAACAGGGCAATCGCCGGGATCCCCAACGCCACCAGCTCCGCGGCCTCTTCCAGCAATAAATCCAGCGACAAACGCTCAATCCCCGGCATGGACGATACCGCTTCACGGCGGTTTTCCCCTTCCAGAACAAACACCGGATAAATCAGATCGTCCACGCTCAAACGATGTTCGGCCACCAGACGGCGGCTAAAATCTTGATAGCGCACCCGGCGCAGACGACGACCCGGGAATGAACCGGGAATATTGATACTCATGCTCTTTCTCCTTTCCTGTACACTCACGCCGTTAGCGGCAGCCGGAACAAGGTGGCTGCATTGCGGGTGGTTTGCCGGGCTAATGCGTGCGGACATTCGCCGCGTAACGCTGCCACGGTGGATACAATATGCGGCAGTATGCCAGGTTCGTTGCGGCGGGATTTCGGCTTAGGTTGCAGATCCCGCGGCAGTAAATAAGGGGCATCGGTTTCCAGCAGCAGACGCTCGGCAGGAATGCGTTGTACCTGTTGACGTAACAGCTCACCACGGCGCTCATCGCACAGCCAACCGGTCACACCGATGGATAAACCCAATTCCAGTGCGCTATCTAAGTCTTGGTCACTGCCGGTAAAACAGTGCAAAACCCCACCACACAGCTGAGCACGATGCTCACGCAGCAGGGCAAAAAACGGCTCAAACGCATCGCGGCAGTGCAAAAACAAAGGCAGTTGCACCTCGGCAGCCAAGGCCAATTGCGCCGCAAAGGCGGCCAGTTGCTGCGGCCGTGGGGAGAAGTCGCGATTAAAGTCCAACCCACACTCCCCGACCGCAACCACTGCTTCGTGCTGATATAAGGCGCGTAAGCGCTGCGCGCTCTGGGCATCCCAGGTTTTAGCATCATGCGGATGCACGCCTGCGGTACACCACACGCGTTCGGGCGCCAGCGCTGTCATCGCTAGCGCTTGCTCGCTCTCCGCCAGTGAAGTACCGGTCACTAACAGCCCCTGTAACCCCGCTTGCCAGCTGCGCGTCAGCACGGCTTCGCGATCGCTAGCAAACTGACTGCTGGTTAAATTAACGCCGATATCAAACATTCCTTATCCTGCCCCAACCATTGATGGCTGATGTCGTGTTCGCCCCATTGAAAGCGATAACGGTCAATACGATAACAATCAATGCGGTAAAAATGCCCGGTTGTAAAAAGGCCGTCGTGATGACGGCCTCATAGGGTTGCGCTGGCAGCGCGAATGATCTCGAAGCGCGACCGCCTCAATGGGAGGCATTAGCCTCTTCATCATCCGCCTCGCCTTCGGCGTCACGGCGCACGTAAAAACGTGAGCAGAACACCCCAAGTTCAAACAGCAAACACATCGGGATCGCCAGCAAGGTCTGGGAAAACACATCCGGCGGCGTCAGTAGCATCGCGACCACAAACACGCCCACGATGATGTATGGCCGCTTCTTGCGCAGCTCATCAGCGGTGGTCACGCCGCTCCAACACAACAGGACGATGGCGACCGGAATTTCAAACGCCAAGCCAAAGGCTAAAAATAGCCCCATCACAAAATCGAGATAGCTGTTGATGTCGGTGGCGATAGTCACCCCTTCCGGCGCCGTTTTGGTAAAGAAACCAAAAATCAGCGGGAACACCACGTAATAGGCAAACACCATGCCCAGATAAAACAGCGCGGAGCTGGAAACCAGCAACGGCAGGATCAAGCGCCGCTCATGGCGATACAAGGCCGGCGCAATAAAGCCCCATACCTGATACAGCACCAAAGGCGCGGCCAAAAAGACCGATACCAATAAGGTCAGTTTGATCGGGGCGATAAACGGTGAAGCCACTTCGGTGGCAATCATGCTGGCGCCATGCGGCATCCGCTCCACCAAGGGGGCGGAAACCCACGCGTAGATATCGTTAGAGAACCACACCAGACAGAGGAAAATCACCAGAATACTGATGATGGCGCGCAGCAAACGGGTTCGCAACTCAATCAGGTGTGAGATTAAAGGCTGGGTATCTTCCACCGTCATGCCGGATCCCTCTTGTTATCACTCTGCAATGCAGGCTGAGCGGACGTAGACTTCGCTACCGCAGGCTCAACCGGTACCGCTACCGGCTCAGCGGAGGTCAACGGTTCATGCAAACCGGCCACCAGCAGCGGATGATCGCCCTCGTCTTCTTCCTGCTCGGCCAATTCCGCGGCATTCGGTTGCAACGCGGCGCTCGCCGCTGGTGCAGGGCTATCCGAAGTGGCCGTAGTCACATCAGCAGCCGCCGACGCCGTGGCGTCACTGGCCGTGGCCGACTCCGACGAGGCCGCGCTTTGGCTGTTGGCATACGGACGCTGCACTGAGGCCGCCGCTTCTTTGAGCTCGCGCAGTGACGCATCGACCTCGGGAGCCAGATCCTTGAGGTTCATCTGCTCGGCTTTTTTCAGGTTCTCCTGCATCTCTTGCAGTTTGAGCTCCTGATTCAGTTCGTTCTGTACTGATGCCGCCATGGCGCGGAAGGTACGTACCCAGCGCGCCACGGTGCGAACCGCGACCGGCAAGCGCTCAGGGCCGAGCACCACCAGACCGATCACCGCAATCAGTACCAGCTCCCAGAAACCGATATCAAACACGGCTTACACCTGCTCTTTGTTATTCTGGTTGCTCTGGCTCTTGTCGGCTGGCTCAGCGCTCTGGCGCTGATCGGCGATTTTCGGGTTAAAGTCAGCATCGGCCGCGTTATCAGACTGTGCTGGCTGTTGTGGTTTAGTCGGTTGCTCATCGGGATTGAGGGCTTTTTTGAAATCGCGCACTGCACCGCCCAGATCACCGCCGATATTGCGCAGTTTCTTGGTGCCGAACAACAGCACTACGATCACCGCAATAATGAGTAATTGCCAAATACTGATCCCACCCATTTCTCTATACCTCGTCGTTAACGATATACCGCAGTTACGGTATGTTCACACAATTCAATATGACGTCATGTCATCCGAAAATCAGGACTGACGCAGCCAGCCGGCAACCCAGCACACCACGCCGCCCAGTAACAAACCGGCCGGCCACCAAGCTATCTGATTGACCTCAACGATCACCGCAGATAATACCAAGGTCGCACCGACGGTCAGCAAATAGCGCGACTGCGATCCGCGCTGATTGCGCTTATCCAGTTGCTGACTGAGTAGCATGATTTGCTGGCTCAGTTGCCGCTGCTGACGCAGCGAATCGTAAACTAACTCCGGCAATTCCGGCAGTTTTTCTGCCCAGAACGGTGCCTTTTCCTTACAGGCTTTCACTAACGCCTGTAGCCCGACCTGCTCACGCATCCAGCTTTCCAAAAACGGCTTCGCGGTGCTCCACAGATCCAGCTGCGGGTACAATTGTCGCCCAAGGCCTTCCACATATAACAGGGTTTTTTGTAACAAGACCAGCTGCGGTTGTACTTCCATATTAAAACGGCGCGCGGTGTTAAACAGATTGAGCAGAACATGACCGAAGGAGATTTGATCCAACGGCTTTTCAAAAATCGGCTCACACACCGTGCGGATCGCAAACTCGAACTCTTCGACATTGGTATCTGGCGGCACCCAGCCGGAATCCACGTGCAGCTCGGCCACTTTGCGATAATCGCGATTAAAAAAGGCGATAAAGTTACCGGCCAAATAGCGTTTATCTTCGCGATTCAATGACCCGACAATCCCGCAATCAATGCCGATATATTGCGGGTTCTCCGGATGCTCACGACTAACAAAGATGTTGCCGGGGTGCATGTCGGCATGGAAAAAGCTATCGCGAAACACTTGGGTGAAAAAGACCTGTACGCCTCGCTCGGCCAGCAATTTCATGTCAGTGCCGTTGGCTTTGAGCGCCGCCACATCGGACACCGGGATGCCGTAGATGCGCTCCATCACCAGCAGATTTTCACGGCAATAATCGGTGTACATCTCAGGGACATACAGCATCGGACTGCCGGTAAAATTGCGCCGCAGTTGGATGGCGTTCGCCGCCTCGCGCATCAGATTCAGCTCATCGAGCAGGGTCTTTTCATACTCGCGCACCACTTCCACCGGACGCAATCGGCGACCATCGGGCAGCAAGCGCGGCAAGGTACGTGCTAAACGGTACATCAAGCGCACATCGGCGCGGATCACCGGCAGAATATCCGGCCGGATCACTTTGAGTACCACTTCCTGCCCGTTCTCTTTCAACCGCGCGGTATGCACCTGCGCAATTGAGGCCGAAGCGAGAGCTTGCGGGTTAAAATCATCAAACAGAGTTTCCAGCGGTACGCCTAGCGCTGCTTCAATTTGGCTGCGCGCCAGCTCGCCGTCAAACGGGGCGACTTGATCTTGCAATAAGGCCAGCTGATCGGCGATGTGCGGCGGAAACAGATCGCGCCGGGTGGATAACATCTGACCGAATTTGATCCACACCGGCCCTAACTCTTGCAGCGCCAAACGTAGACGCATGCCAAGCGGCTTTTCCGCGTGCTGCGGACGGATCCAGAAAATCGCGCGACGAGCAACGCGCAGCGGCAAGGTCAGCCGGATTGGCGGCAACAGCTCATCCAATCCATAGCTGAGAAAAACGTGAGTGATGCGGTACAGGCGGCGCAATTCAGCAGGCGTCATGCCGAAGTCTCCAGACGCTGCAAGCGGCGCTCTAAACGCGTCAGCTGCGTCGCCAACTCTTCCACCTGATCGGCAAAGTAGGCCACTTCCAAGGCTCCCGGTGCCAAGCGCCACTCCTCGGTCACCACCTCACCGAGATAAGCCAGATTTCGAGCATGCTGACGCTGCACGCCTGCCACGGTGCCTTGCACCAAACGGCTGACGCCGTGCGCCACCAGATCGCCGGTATAAGGCGCCAGCAACTCGGCCGGATCCCAACCGAGCGCTTCCATCAGTGCCACAAAATGCTGCAGCACCTGAATATCGCCCTGCACATCCAGCGCTTGTTCGCGGATCAAACGGGTGACCTGTGAGCGGTCACGCAGCTCAGGCAACACCAGTACGCCGGTGCGGACACGGCAATCCGCCTCATCTTCCCAAGCCGCCAGCACATCAATCCGATTCGAAAACACAAACACCAGCGGTGCCGGTAATTCCCGTAACTGCAACGCCAAGACTTTGCCGCGCAGTCGGGGCAGTTTGTTTTTCGCTTCGGCATTTTTTGCCAGCAGGGCATTCAGTGCGGTTTCCAGAACACCGGTAACCAAAGGGAGCAGAGGCATCATCATCCTTAGTGTTGAGCAAGCCGTTAAAACTTATACCCGCGGTGCAAAGCCACGATGCCGCCAGTCAGGTTGTAGTAACTCACCTGTTCAAAGCCGACCTCTTCCATCATGCCTTTAAGCACGTCCTGTGCCGGGTGCATGCGAATAGACTCGGCCAGATAGCGGTAACTTTCGCTGTCGTTAGCCACCACTTCGCCGATTTTCGGCAAAATGCGGAAGGAATAGGTATCGTACACCTTACCCAGCAGCTCGATCGTCGGCTTGGAAAACTCCAGCACCAACAGACGACCACCCGGTTTTAATACCCGGAACATCGATTTTAAGGCTTTTTCTTTCTCGGTGACGTTACGCAGGCCAAACCCGATGGTAATACAATCAAAATAATTGTCGGGGAACGGCAAAGCTTCCGCGTTCGCTTGTACGTAACTGACATTGCCAACCACGCCCAGATCGCGCAATTTGGCGCGACCTACCTTAAGCATGGAATCATTAATATCGGCCAGCACCACTTCTCCGCTATCGCCCACTAAACGAGAAAATTTAGCGGTCAAATCGCCGGTGCCTCCGGCCAGATCCAGTACCCGCTGTCCACGGCGCACCCCACTGCAATCGATGGTAAAGCGCTTCCACAAACGGTGAATACCGAATGACATCAAGTCATTCATCAAATCGTATTTGCCGGCGACGGAATGAAAAACCTCAGCCACCATCCCGGCTTTCTCGTCCTTGGCTACGGTGCGAAAACCAAAGTGAGTGGTTTCCTGCAACTGATCAACCATGTCTACTGCTGCCTTTGCCTGAATGAAATATGTGCATGCCAGTGTACCGCAAGGCGTTGGCCGTCACCAACAAGGAAAGAGAAACAAACGTCCGATTAATCCGGCAATTTATCCCGCCAGTGGATTGCACTAGCCTACGGCAATTTAACCAGACGCCTTGTCAGCGCATTAATTAAATGCCACAGCCTAACGCTGAATTAAATAGCCCAAAAGGTGTAAAAATCTCCGTCATATCCCATAACGGAAAAATAATGCGCGATGGCGATTGCGCCGAGCCCTAGCCTGCGCAGCGCGGTTGATAATCAATAAGAATCCCATAGCCCAGACACAATACGAAAAAACAATATGAGGGAACAATAAACGCGGGATTACAGAGAACGGCCACGCACGATTAAAGCCAAAGACAGGTCGCACGAAAAGAACGCGCGAAAAGAAAAGGAGCAATACACATCGGCCGACAATAAATGCCAACAGCCTGTGCTAATTATGGCGATCACGGCAAGCACGCGCATTAAGCAAAATAACTGCGGCGGCCGCCCAACAGGGAGGTCGATTGATGATTGGCTATCACGCCAAGCGTTACTGGCCTGAGGCGGCAGCTCCGAGGTCAGCTGCCGCGCTATTCGCGCCGAACGCGAAGGGGATCAGGACTCCAACAAATCCTGTGGATTAATACCTTCGGCGGCCATCGCGCGCAGGATCTGCTGCTTACGCTCTTCACGCTTTTCTTCAATCACCGCACTGACCTGATGCACCAGATCGCGCAGCTCTTTAATATCCACGTGACGCGCAGCCGAGCGGATCCGCTCAGGGCTTTGATGACACAGTTCTTTTAACACGCGACCAAACATGACTTTCTCTGGAGAGTCCTCCAGTTGATTCATAATTTTGGCCATTTCAAATGTAGTGAACGACGACATAGTTCTTCTTCTATAAATAATAAAATTAGATATACACCGGCAGGACAAATTACGCCGGAGAATTTATTACCATCATTAATGGCTAAGAGCGTATCCCAGTAGGCATAATGGCATGGCCCATTTCGTGACCCATTTTTAGTATAGGCAAGGTGCAAAAACTCGTGCGTAGCGTACAGTGCGTACGTAACGTACGTGAAGATTTCGAACAAGTGCCCAAGGCTCACCGAACAGCGAAATAGCCCTAATGGGATAGGCTCTGTGTATCCCGCAGGACAGGGACACTGAATAAGGCCAACTGATATTTAAGCATACGCATTTTGACGAAAAAAAGCCTGCTTGAATAGCAGGCAAAGCCTCGTTGTCGTCAGTTTTTTTATTTATTTTATTCAGTAATCATTTCATATTGTTGTTTTGCGCCTTTTTGCACACACCACAGCCATAATGGCACCGCCGGTAACAACACACTGACCGCTACCGCCAAGCGCGGCTCTAACGCCCATTGTTGGATTAATGCCGCCAATAAAGCCGCACCACTCATTTGCAAACAGCCCAATAATGCCGACGCGGTACCGGCACAGCCGGCAAATGGCATTAGCGCCAACGCAGACGCCGACCCCAACATCACGGCAAAGCCGCTGCACAAGACAGTCATCGGTAACATATAGGCGGCAGCCGACAGTGGCCACCACAGCCACGAGCCAATCAAGAATAACCCGCTCAGTGCAAACACGCTCAGACCCATAATCACGGTTCGCACTTCGCCTAAGCGGCGCACGATGCGTGGCGCGGCAAAGAAGGCCACGATATTGATCAGCGCATTGGCGCCAAACCAAGCACTAAACTCCAGCTCCGACACACCCAGTTGCCCTACCAGCACCATCGGCGCATAAGTGACGTAGCATAAAATACCGGTCATCCCCGCCATGCAGACTAAGGCATAGTGGATAAACGTAGGGGAGCGCAAAATAGGCTGATAGCGTGACCAACGGTACAGCGCCCCGGTAGATACCGCGCTAGCCGGACGAGTTTCAGCAAACAAGCCCCATACCGCCACCAGCACCAACAGAGCAAACAGCAACATAAAGGCAAAACAGGCACGCCAACCGAACTGCACCGTCAGCAAGCCGCCCAACGTCGGAGCCAGCGCCGGAATGATGCACAACGCGCCATTGAGGTACGAGTACATACGCGCACATTCGCGCGCAGCAAAGCTGTCACGCACGGCGGCGAAAGCCACAATGGAGGTCGAACAGGCGCCGATACCTTGTCCAATACGCGATAACAGTAAGCCCGTAAAGTCGTGGGTCAGCATGCCCGCCAACGCACTGACGGCATATAAGCTGATCCCCGCCAGTGCCACCGGACGACGACCAAAATGATCGGTCAACGGCCCAATAATGATTTGCCCAACCCCTAAGCTAAACAAAAATAAGCCTAAGGTGGCTTGGATTTGCTCTTGGTTAACGGCAAAGTCTTGCTGCATCAGCGGTAACGCCGGCAGATAAATATCGATCGCCAGTGGGCTGAACATCACCAAAGCCACCAGCAAACCAATCAGTTGACGCGTTTTCATTCAGTTATCCTATTATTTTTGCCGTACCCTACCGGAAAGCGGATATGATGTGAAATGGCTTATTTTCCCGACCATTTTTCCTCTGAGGAATATCTGTGAATCTGGATCGTCTCGCCCGCATGGATTTGAATTTGTTGGTCTGCCTGCATGTGCTGCTGGAAGAGTGCAGCGTATCGCGCGCCGCCCAACGTCTGCATCTGTCACAGTCCGCGGTTAGCAAATCGCTGGCGCGACTGCGTCAATTACTGGATGACCCTCTGTTTTTTCGCACCGCACACGGTCTGACCTCCAGCGCCCATGCCGAACAGTTGGCGGCGCCGCTGCGCACTTTATTGCACGAGTTGCATTTACTGACTCGCCCTCCGCACTTTGACCCACAGTGCAGCGATCGCCACTTTAATCTGGTGATGCTGGAAAGCGCCTACCAAACACTGCTACCGAGCTTTATCAATGCGCTGCTGCAAACGGCGCCGCACTTACAACTGCATGCCCACTTGTGGGATGCGCAATCGCTGCAAGGCTTGGCCGATGGTCAGTTTGATTTAGCCCTTACCATTCGCGAGCTGTACCCCAGCACCGATCAGCAGCTCACCCAGCTGCCGCCCGGGATTGCCTTTCAAACGCTATTTACCGATGAGCATGTGTGCCTGCTGCGCGCTGGGCATCCGGCGCTGCGCAAACCGTGGGATCTGGAGCAGTACTTGGCGCTGCGCCATGTGCAGGCGCGCTGTGAAGGTCGCGAGTGGTGGTCGCTGGATTATTTGCTGGCGCAAGCCGGACGGCGGCGCAGCACACCGGTCAGCATGCCGGATTTTTTCGGCGCGATCGCCATCTGCTGTCACACCGATCTGGTGTTCACCGCGCCGCGCTGCTTTGCCGATCATGTCTGTCGCCACTACCCGTTAATGCAGCGGCCACTGCCGCTCAACCCGTCGCCAGTGGCCTACCAGATGCTGTGGCATGAGCGGCACGAACAGGATGCGGGCCATCGCTGGCTGCGTGATTTTCTCTCGCGCCACCTAACCCGTCCGCCTGAACTCGCACTGTAAATACCAGTACAGTCATATCTGCACGGGGAATGGGCGCAGCAAAGAATATCAAAAGCAGGAAGTAAAAAAGCGGCGATGGCGAGTGCCATCACCGCAAGTGAGTAGTGAGTATAGCTATCGCTACCGAAACGGCCCTTAGCGAAATGCTGGCTCCCAATCTTTCCACACCGGTTGAAAACCGCGTGCTCGGATCGCCGCGGCGACTTGAGCCGTCGAGCGCGCATCATCGATACGAAACTGCTCCAAACGCGCATCTTGCTCTGCATAACCGCCCGGTTGAGTGGAAGACTCCGCGCTCATGCTGGTAATGCCCAACGGCAGCACCTGATCGCGAAACGCCGCCGACTCGCGGGTAGACAAACTGAGCTCCGCCTGTGGGCTGGCAATACGACAGGCACAAATCAGCTGCACCAGCTCACGCTCGCTCATCCCCGAAAACTGCTCGCGATTACTGCTACATGGTCGCAGGCGTGGGAAAGAGATGGAGTAACGACTGCGCCAGTAGGTTTGCTCCAGCAAGCGCACATGTTGTAGCGTAAACCACGAATCCGTGCGCCAATCAGCTAACCCGAGCAGCGCCCCTACGCCGATTTTGCTAACCCCCGCCTGACCTAAGCGATCCGGCGTTTCCAGCCGCCAATCAAAGTTCTGCTTTTTACCGCGCAAATGATGGCGAGCGTACACTGCGCGCTGATAGGTCTCTTGGTACACCAACACCGCATGCAACCCCTCTTCGACCAGCATCTGGTATTCCGCCGTGGTCAGCGGCTGTACCTCCAACAACAACTGGGCAAATTGCGGACGCAGTAACTGCAGCGCCTGACGAAAATAGGCCGCACCGACTTTGGTTTCCGCCTCTCCCGAAACCAGCAGTAAATGCTGATAACCCCGCGAGCTGATCGCCGCGCCCTCACGCACAATCTGCTCGGCTGACAGTGCCAGACGGCGGATCGGCTGATTGACCGAAAAGCCGCAGTACGAGCACTCATTGCTGCACAGGTTGGACAGATACAACGGAATGTACATCTGAATTGCTTGGCCAAAACGCTGACGAGTCAACGCATACGCGCGTTGGGCCATCGGCTCCAGATAATCAGCCGCTGCCGGGGACAGCAATGCCTGAATATCGCCCTGATCCAGCTGCGGTTTAGCCAACGCCCGCTCAACATCCACCGCCGTTTTGCTGTATAGCGATAAGCGGATCGCTTCCCAATCCCATTGCCGCAGCCGATCAGCCACCGGCGCATTTGACGATACGGCGCTGCTCATAGCCAAAACCCCGTCAGTGGACTGCTGGCCTGTGCCTGCGTCGAGCTGCCGGCCAAGCCCGCCAGATAAGCTTGTCGTCCAGCCAGCACCGCCCAGCGAAACGCGTTGGCCATCGCAACCGGATCGGCGGCTGCCGCAATCGCGGTATTGACCAGCACCGCATCCGCGCCCAGCTCCATCGCCTGCGCTGCCTGCGACGGCGCGCCAATCCCCGCATCCACAATCACCGGCACACAGGCTTGCTCAATGATGATGCGCAAAAAGGCTTGCGTTTGTAGCCCTTGATTGGAGCCTATCGGCGCGCCGAGCGGCATCACCGCCGCGCAGCCCACCTCCTCCAACCGCTTACACAGCACCGGATCGGCATGGCAATACGGCAATACCGTAAAGCCATCACGTACCAACTGTTCGGCCGCCTGCAGGGTTTCCCACGGATCAGGCAGCAGATATTTTGGGTCTGGGTGGATTTCCAATTTCAACCAGGTAGTGCCGAGCGCCTCACGCGCGAGGTGGGCAGCCAAGATCGCTTCTTTGGCATCGCGCGCACCGGAAGTGTTCGGCAGCCAACGCAGATGTGGCATTGCGCGCAGAGGAGTGAGGATATCGTCTTGCCCACCACCGCAGTCGACCCGCTTCAACGCCATGGTCACCAACTCGCTACCGCTGGCCTGCAACGCCGCCGCCATTTGCGTAGCCGAAGCAAATTTACCGCTGCCGGTCAGCAGCCGTGAGCCAAAGGTCACGCCCCCCAAGTGCAACTCATCGTGCCCAGTGGTCGGGGTTATCAACGCACTGGCGGATTGGCTAGCATCATCCGTGGATAGGGCCTCTGGTGCTAACATGTTGTCAGTTTGGTTTTGCATAAAGTCGTCCCTCTTCTCAACCGCCAGCAATCGCCTGAAATACGGCTAATTGATCGCCTGCTTGAAGCTGTGTTTGCGCCCACACGCTGCGCGCCAAGATTTGTTGATTGAGCGCCACGGCGCAGCCCTGCTGCGGCAAAGCGCGTTGCTGTAATAACTCAGCCACCGTAACCGGCGCTGCTAGCGTGACCGGTTGGCCATTTAGCACTATGGTTAATTCGCCCATGGTTAACGTCCCCATTGCTGACCCCCGCCACACACCGGACAATCCGGATCGCTGGCCGGTTGCAACACCTGCCACTGTCCTTGCCATAAATCACAGCGCACCATAGTGGCGCACGCTGCCAACCCAGCGCGATCCGCCGCCCTTTGTAAGCCGATCCGCAACGCTTGTGTCGCCTGCCACTGGCCAGCTAGCGCGGGGAGTGGACTGATGATCCCTAATGTGCGGCAACTGCCCGCTTCATCACGTGACGAGGCGGGAAACTGACAGTGATAACAGCCACCGCCGGGGACAAAACTCATCAGCTGACCACGCCAGCCAGCCACCGCGGCGCTGACCAACGGCTTACCTGCCGCCACGCAGGCAGCATTAACTGCCTGACGGGTCGGCATGTTGTCACTGCAATCAAGCACCACATCGACCAGCGGCACTTCACGCGCCAGCCAGAGAGCGTCCACCCGCACGCGATGAGTCCGCAAACGGCCAGCAGCACGCCCCTCTGACAACGCGGCGTGCGCGGCCTCGCTTTTACTGCGACCGACATCCTGTAGCCGATACAGCCCTTGGCGCGGTAAGTTGGACAGCTCCACCTCATCATCATCAGCGGCTACCACCACACCGACGCCCGCAGCCAGTAAAGCCTGCGCAGCTGCGCATCCCAATCCGCCTAATCCAATTTGCAGCACGCGCAGTTTGGCTAAGGTGGCCTGACCGGCTTCGCCGACCTCATCAAGCATGATCTGACGGCTAAAACGGATAAATGCCTGATCGTCTAACATTTGACCGCCTCCTCGACTGTAGCCGAGAGCGATGTATTGCTCTGCCAGAGTGACTGCCAACGCTGCACGGTGGCCGCTAAATCCTCGGCTTGCGTGACCGCCCGCACGACCGCAATGCTACCGACGCCGCACGCCAACACCTGCGGCGCACACGGCAAATCAATGCCACCAATCGCCACCGTGGGGATACTGCCGACTAACGCTTGCAATTGGCGTAAACGCCCCAACCCCTGCGGACGGGACGGCATCTGCTTCGTTGGTGTCGGGAAAATATGGCCCAGTGCGATATAGCTTGGCTGCAACGCCAGCGCTTGCAGCAATTCGGCATAACCGTGGGTCGATACGCCAAGACGCAGTCCGGCCGCCGCCAGCGCAGATAAGTCCGCCAATGCCAGATCCTCTTGCCCCAGATGCACGCCATAGGCGCCATGCTGTAACGCCGCTTGCCAGTGATCGTTGATAAACAGCTGCGCCTGATAACGGCGACCTAACGCCACCGCCGCCGCAATTTGCGCATCAACGTCTGCGCTAAACGGCGCTTTGATGCGTAACTGCAAAGTCCGCACCCCCAGCGCCAGCAAACGCTCTAATAGCGCCAACGAATCCACCACCGGATAAAAACCCAGCGGCGCTGATTGGCATGGCGCAAAGTGATGAGCGGGAAATGAATGCGTTGCCGACAATGCCGGCATCCACGCCGCCAGTGGCAGCGGAAAGTCTGCGACCTGTGTCGGCCACTGCAGTGGTTGGGGGAAAACTCTGGCGGCTTGAGTGGCCAGCGCTCCAGCCAGCAACAGTGCATCCGCGCCATCAAATCCCAGTTGTGGCATCAGCGCCCAGGCCGCCTGTAAACAAGCCGGATCGCCAGAAGCCGCACGCCATTGGCGCAGGCTAGTACCTTTCCAGTGCACTTCATCAATCCAACCGCCGTCGGCGGCTGGCGTGGTGGAGATCGGCGCTAATGGCGTTGATGGCAAGGCACGGGTGATCACGCCAGCCATCTCGGCCGCTTGGCGGATCTGCGTCAAATACGTCAGGAGATCAGGCATTTGGCACCTCCGCCGAGTCAGCCGGGTGATACAGCTCAGCTCCGCGCGCACGAAACTCTTGCGCCATCTGGCGCATCCCAGCATCGCTGGCCATAGAACCAAGCACTGTCGAGTCAGTGGCCACTGACGCGTCAGCCGCCTGTGCTTGCGCATAGCTGCGGATATCTTGCGAGATCTTCATCGAACAAAATTTTGGGCCGCACATCGAGCAAAAATGCGCAACTTTACCCGATGCCTGCGGCAAGGTGGCATCGTGATAGGCCCGCGCGGTATCGGGGTCGAGGGATAAGTTAAACTGATCTTCCCAGCGAAACTCAAAACGTGCCTTGGACAAGGCATTATCCCGGCGCTGCGCCCCCGGATGGCCTTTCGCCAAATCGGCAGCATGTGCCGCTAGCTTGTAGGTGATGAGGCCGGTTTTCACATCGTTCTTATCCGGCAACCCCAAATGCTCTTTTGGCGTGACATAGCACAGCATCGCGCAGCCATACCAACCAATCATCGCCGCACCAATGCCGGAAGTGATGTGGTCATAGCCCGGTGCAATATCGGTAGTCAGTGGCCCCAAGGTATAGAAAGGCGCACCGCCGCAGTGCTTGAGCTGCTCATCCATATTGGCTTTAATCAGCTGCATCGGCACATGCCCCGGCCCTTCAATCATCACCTGTACATCATATTCCCAGGCAATTTTGGTTAGCTCGCCTAAGGTATGCAGTTCGGCAAACTGCGCAGCATCATTGGCATCGTGAATTGAGCCCGGGCGCAAGCCATCACCCAACGAGAGGGACACATCGTACGCCTGACAGATTTCGCAAATCTCACGAAAATGGGTATACAGGAAGTTTTCTTGATGATGTGCCAGACACCACTTGGCCATAATCGAGCCACCGCGCGAGACAATGCCGGTCAGACGCTCAGCGGTCAGCGGAATATGACGCAGCAGCAAACCGGCATGCAGGGTAAAGTAATCCACCCCTTGCTCGGCCTGCTCTAACAGGGTATCGCGCATCACCGCCCAGCTCAGGTCTTCCGCCACCCCATTCACTTTTTCCAACGCCTGATACATCGGCACGGTACCGATCGGCACTGGGCTATTGCGTAAGATCCACTCGCGCGTCTCGTGGATCCGCCGACCAGTGGAAAGATCCATCACCGTATCGGCGCCCCAACGGGTGGCCCACACCAGTTTCTCAACTTCCTCTTCCACCGAAGAGGTGACCGAAGAGTTACCGATATTGGCATTCACCTTCACCATAAAGTGGCGGCCAATAATCATCGGCTCCGCTTCTGGATGGTTGATATTTAAGGGAATAATCGCGCGGCCGGCCGCCACTTCTTGGCGTACAAACTCCGGCGTAATTTGAGATGGGATCTGCGCGCCGAACGCTTCACCGGCATGCTGCTGCGCCAATACCCCTTGCGCCTCGGACCATGCCGTCATGTTTTCACGCAGCGCAATGTACTCCATCTCCGGCGTAATAATGCCTTGCCGAGCATAGTGCAGCTGAGTCACCGCCTTACCCAGCTGCGCACGTCGAATCGGTGCGCGCTGCGGAAAAGGTTGATCTAATGGCTGCGCTTCTGCCTGTTGCTGGCGGGTATAGCCTGAGCTCGGTTCGGCCAGCCACTGGGTATCCGCCCGTTCACTGATCCATTCTTCACGCAGGCGTGGCAAGCCGCGGCTAACATCCAAGGTAGCTGCCGGATCGGTATAAGGGCCTGAAGTGTCATACACCATCACTGGCGCATTGGGCTCATAGCGTGGCGCAGCCGGATCGCCACCCACTAACGTCGGCGACACGCTGATCGCGCGCATGCCCACCTGCAAGTCAGGGCGACTGCCCGGCAAAAATACTTTTTCCGAATTCGGGTGTGCAGCACCCTGCAAGGTAGCCAAAAATTCCCGCGCGGCGGCGCGCTGCTGCGCTCTAGTGTTAACTGCTGATTTTTCAACAAGATGAGATGACATAGCATTCCTTATAACGGGTTAATAAGAGATGCTTGTCGAACGTAGAAAGAAAAGAGGAGGGGGACGAGGTCGCTTGGCGTTTTCGCTCAATACAGCGTTGTCATCATTGGGTTCATCATCATCTCATCACCCAATAACCTTGCCGCATCATCACTTAACGCGATTTAGCCACCGTACCAAGCGCGCTGATGCGGCCGGTACTGTCCATCGCGGATAAGGAAATGTTCACGTTGCCCATGAAACGCTAATCACAGCTTCATGCGATACCACATAACACTTACCGCGCGGGGAAAACCCACTCTTGTTCCCTTCGCAGGTATTAACCTGATCAGGTTCCACGGATCCCGCATTACAACTGCGGTCTCAGCCAAACGGCACTCCGACAAGAGCCTTGAGTATAAAGTAGTGCCGCGCAGAAACAAATGATTAACCGTAATAACGTCATCGTATGGGAAGAAAAGGAAGATGGATTGCGATGGAAGGATGTAAGGAGATCGAATAGGAATCGCGTAGATAAAGCCTCAAAAGGCCAAAATAAGAGGGGTAAATCATAGTGAAGCAGGAATACAGACAATAAAAAAGCCAGCATTGCTGCTGGCTTTTTTATCTGGCAGGGGCGGAGGGACTCGAACCCCCAACATTCGGTTTTGGAGACCGACGCTCTACCAATTGAACTACGCCCCTAAAGCTTTATTACTACGACTAGCAAGCTAGTTATAGTAAAAAGCCCAGCATCAGCTGGGCTTTTTGAATCAGTGGCGGTGCGGACGGGACTCGAACCCGCGACCCCCGGCGTGACAGGCCGGTATTCTAACCAACTGAACTACCGCACCACCGATTCTTTTTCCAACCCAATCAGTATAGGTTGCTAAATTTGATGCCTGGCAGTTCCCTACTCTCGCATGGGGAGACCCCACACTACCATCGGCGCTACGGCGTTTCACT